>Ga0209536_100000129_pt1 | contig 110352 bp, 88 predicted proteins | sample DeeMarSeWOR28_12_FD_187461 | JGI IMG/M metagenome (GOLD analysis project Ga0209536, IMG submission 187461) | Marine sediment microbial communities from White Oak River estuary, North Carolina - WOR-2-8_12 (SPAdes) (version 2) | ecosystem: Environmental > Aquatic > Marine > Intertidal zone >...
GAAGAAAATTTAAAAAATACTATTAAAACACTCAAAGAAACTGGAATACGAATTGTGGGATGCACCGAAAAAACTGATCAGTTGATTTATGACACCGATCTAAAAGGTCCAATTGCAATCATTCTGGGTTCAGAAGAGGATGGTATCTCAGCAGAATACCTAAAACTTTGCGATCATCTGGCAAGAATACCCATGAAAGGGAAAATCGAATCACTCAATGTTTCAGTTTCAGCCGGTATAATTCTATATGAAACATTGAGACAACGAAGTCTTTAAGGTGAATATTTGATCAAATCAATGCCGATTGTATTACCCTATCATTACCACCAAACTTACTAAATATACAATTAGATATACTGTTCCCCTTTCTCGCTTTTGACATCATTAACGATACTTCGTATCTTATTTTCATCATCCTTTTTGCAGATCATCAACACATCTTTGCAGTCTGCAATCAGATACCCCTCCAAACCCTGGATTACCACAAGTTTTTCTTTTGGCGCTCGAATAATGCATTCATTACTATCATATAACATCGCATTCCCTTCTATTACATTACCACCATTATCTTTGCTATGATATTCATGTAAAGAACTCCAGGAACCCAAATCTGACCATCCAAATTCTCCCGGGACAACATAGACATTTTCAGCTTTTTCCATAACTCCATAATCGATGGAAATAGCCTTGGTTCTTGCGTAAGCCCACTCGATTTTTGCTTTTTCATCCTTGGTATAATACTGATCTGATATACTGCTAAAGGTTTCCGAAATTTCCGGTAAATAAGTTTCAAAAGCTTCAATAATACTACTTGCCTTCCAGATAAAAATCCCGGCATTCCATACAAAATCTCCACTTTCAATAAATGTCTTAGCAAGTTCCAACTGGGGTTTTTCAGTAAATGTCTTCACCTTTTTTACTGCTTCATGAGCACCTGGTTTATATTGAATGTATCCATAACCTGTTTCAGGCCTACTGGGTTTTATGCCTATGGTTACAAGACTATTATCAGTTTTTATGAAATCAAGCGCTACCTGACAAGTTCGTACAAATTCGTCCTCCATAAAAATCGCATGATCTGCTGGAGTAACAATGGTTACAGCTTCCGGATTTTTACTGGCTATTTTATAGCTCGCGTATGCGATGCAGGGGGCCGTATTTCTTTGATTTGGCTCCAATAAAATTTGCTCGTCATGCATTTCAGGAAGTTGTTCTTTGATCAAATCATAATACGCCTCATTGGAGACAATGTATATATTTTCCTTTTTACAAAGAGGCAAAAACCTATGATAGGTAAGCTGAAGAAGTGACTTACCAACTCCCAATACATCTAAAAATTGTTTTGGGTGAGATTTTCTGCTATATGGCCAAAATCGGGTTCCTACCCCTCCTGCCATGATGACAACAAACGTGTTTTGGTTGGGATTCATATCCTTTTGGTGTTTTTAATTAAAAATTGTAAAGCTAAAAACATAATAATTTTCAGACAAAATATCGAATTATAGCTGCAATAATCAAAAAAAAGAGTTTATTTTTACTATGCCATTTTTAGAAATGGCTTTTCTTATTAATACGATATCTTTCATAAATAGTAGGCTCAATATAAATAAAATTATTTCGAAGATTTGGAGGAGCGGTAAAATCGTGATCTGCAGCGAAAGAAAATCTGATAAATAGTAAAATCGGGATAATTTATTTTTTAAAAGTCATAAATATCTATTAATTTTTATAAACCTTTCGCACTTGATGCGCAGGGCTTAATTATATTTTAAGTGGAATAAAATTGGATAAGTTAAGGGAAACATTAAAGGAGGTATTTGGGTACACACAATTTCGTGGAAACCAGGGGGCCGTTATCCAAAATATAATGGCTGATAAAAATACGTTTGTCATTATGCCAACCGGTGCCGGTAAATCTCTTTGCTATCAACTGCCGGCAATAATAAAGGAAGGAACAGCCATTGTTATATCTCCATTAATCGCATTAATGAAAAATCAGGTCGATCAGTTGAACGCCTTCGGAATCAATGCCAAATTCCTGAATTCAACATTGACTAAAGGAGAAATGACTAAGGTGAAAAAGGAAACATTATCCGGAGACATCAAACTTCTCTATGTCGCTCCAGAGTCACTGACCAAGGAAGAAAATATTGAGTTCCTTAAAAAGGCAAAATTATCCTTTGTTGCTGTAGATGAAGCACACTGTATCTCAGAATGGGGCCATGACTTCAGGCCCGAATATCGCAGAATAAAAAGCATCATTGATGAAATAGGCAATTTACCGCTTATTGCCCTTACAGCAACGGCCACGCCAAAAGTACAGCTGGATATAAAGAAAAACCTTGCAATGGATGAAGCAGATGTATTTATCTCATCCTTCAACAGGCAAAACCTTTATTATGAGGTTAGACCAAAAGTACATGCTAAAAAGCAACTCATAAAGTTCATCAAAGACCACAAAGGAAAATCAGGCATTATTTATTGCCTCAGCAGAAAAAAAGTGGAGGAGATCGCAGAGTTCTTGAAAGTAAATGACATTAAAGCAGCACCTTATCATGCCGGATTGGAACCATCGGTACGTGTTAAAAACCAGGATGATTTTCTGAATGAAGAAATAGATGTAATCGTGGCGACCATTGCCTTTGGCATGGGTATTGACAAACCGGACGTGAGATTTGTGATACACTATGATACGCCAAAATCATTAGAAGGATACTACCAGGAAACCGGAAGATCAGGAAGAGATGGGCTGGAAGGTAATTGCATACTTTTTTATAGGTACAAAGATATCTTAAAGCTGGAAAAATTCCAAAAAGATAAAACTGTTACGGAGCGTGAAAATGCAAAATTGCTTTTAGATGAAATGTCAATGTATGCTGAATCTTCAGTTTGTAGAAGAAAGCAATTGCTGCATTATTTTGGAGAGAAGTATGACGAATCGAATTGTGGAAAAACCATGTGGTGTGATGTATGCAAATATCCTCCGGAAACCTACGAGGGAAAAGATTACGCCGCTATCGTACTCGAAGCTGCAAAAGAAACAGGAGAACGATTCGGGCTCAAACATCTGGCAGATGTTATCATTGGAGTAGAAAATCCACATGTTAAAAGCTATAAACACAATGAGCTTCCAGTGTTTGGCAAAGGGAAGGAAGAAAAAGAGGAATTCTGGAACTCGGTAATACGACAGACGTTATTGCATCATTTTCTTGAGAAAGACCTCGACAATATTGGTGTATTGAAAATTACAGAACTGGGAGAACAATTCCTTAAAAAACCACATTCTATTACGTTGGTGAAAGATAAAGATTTCGAAAGTCTTATCGAAAAAGAGGATAAAGAACCACAAATCATTACCAAGTCATATGACGAAAACCTTTACGAATTGCTTAAAAAGCTTCGAAAAGACGTCGCAAAAAAGAGAAATCTTCCGCCATATGTGATATTCCAGGATCCCTCATTGGAGGAAATGGCAACTGTTTATCCTACCACCAAAGAAGAACTTGCCAAAATCAATGGTGTGGGTATGGGTAAAATTACCAAGTTTGGTAAGCCTTTTCTAGAATTAATACAGGATTACGTGGACGAAAACGAAATTATAACTGCCTCCGACGTGGTTATAAAATCTGCAGTCAATAAATCAAAAACGAAAATATTTATTATTCAACAAATAGACCGAAAAATTGATCTTCAGGAAATAGCAGATGCCAAAGGTTTAACATTTTCTGAACTCATCGATGAAATTGAAAATATCTGTTATTCGGGCACCAAGCTAAACCTTGACTACTATGTCGAAAATATGCTGGATCCGGACAAACAGGAAGAAGTTTTTGATTATTTCATGAAATCGCATTCCGACCGAATTGCTGACGCATTGGAAGAGCTAGGCGATGATGAGTATGATGAAGAGGATCTCAGGCTCCTTCGAGTCAAATTTTTGTCAGATCATGGTAATTAATTTTTTATTTTTTAATCATTTGCTAAATGAACATATTGGTAATTGGATCCGGGGGTCGTGAACATACCCTTGTTTGGAAACTAGGGCAAAGCAAAAAGTGTGACAATCTCTATATTGCTCCTGGAAATGCAGGAACTGAAAAAATCGCTCAAAATATGAATATTGGAGTGGGTGATTTCGAAGGTATAAAAAAATTAATACTGGAGAAAAATATATCACTCGTTGTGGTTGGACCAGAAGCTCCCCTCGTCGATGGGATTAGATCGTATTTACTCAGTGACGATCGATTGAAGAATCTTTTAATTGTTGGCCCTGGCAAAGAAGGTGCATTGCTGGAAGGCAGCAAGGATTATGCAAAGCAATTCTTGGTAAAGCATGGTATCCCAACAGCTGTTTCAAAAACGTTTACCAAAGAGACACTAAGGGAGGCAAAGGAATATCTGAAGACCGTTAATATGCCAATTGTATTAAAAGCCGATGGGCTAGCTGCGGGCAAAGGTGTGATTATTTGCAAAAATCTTAAAGAAGCCACAACCACCATTGACAAAATGCTTGCAAAAAGCATGTTTGGCGCTGCCAGTGAACGCGTGGTGATCGAAGAATTTCTTTCCGGAATTGAACTTTCCGTTTTTGTATTAACCGACGGCAAAACATACAAAATTTTACCTGAAGCCAAGGATTATAAACCAATTGGCGAGAACAACACAGGTCCAAATACTGGGGGCATGGGTAGTGTATCCCCGGTGAATTTTGCACAAGGAGAATTTCTGAAAAAAGTCGAGGACAGAATTATCAAGCCTACTATCAATGGCCTGAAAAAAGATCATATCAATTATGAAGGATTTATTTTTATTGGCTTAATGAATGTTGATGGAAATCCTTATGTAATCGAATATAACGTAAGAATGGGTGATCCTGAAGCACAAGTGGTTATTCCAAGAATAAAAACCGATCTCGTTGAGTTGATGACAGCCACAGCTAATGGTACCCTTTCCAGTATCCCGTTAGAAATCGATAGTAAGACTGCTTCCACGGTTGTTATGGTAGCAGGTGGCTACCCGGACAGCTATATTAAGGGGGAAAAAATTGATGGATTGGAAATTGAATCACCAGATACCATTATTTTTCACGCCGGAACTAAAAGATCAAACGGAAATATCCTGACAAACGGCGGCCGTGTTTTAGCCATCACAGGCCTGGGGAATAACATGCAGGAGGCACTGGATAAATCTTATGAATTGGTCTCAAAAATCCATTGGAATAATGTCTATTTCAGGAAAGATATTGGTCACGATTTGATGATGCTGTCTTAATTCTTTTTTAATATCACCTTAAACTATTAATTTGAGCCCTGGTACGTTAACAATCAATGACTAAAAAAAGAAAAGATGTCTGGTTGCGGTTCTTGTGATAACGCGAATAAATCGGCTGTAAAAGGATGCAAAAACAATGGTACTTGTGGTACATCCGGTTGTAACAAGTTAAATACCTTTGACTGGTTAACTGACATGGATCTCCCTCTGGACGAGAGATTCGATATTGTCGAAGTACGGTTCAAAAATGGGAAAAAAGAATTCTTCAGAAACGTCAACAAATATCCCCTACACAATGGAGATCCGGTAATTGTGGATGTTCCCAATGGGCATCATCTTGGGCACATAGCTTTGCAAGGAGAGCTCGTACGACTGCAAATGCTCAAGAAAAAGGTGGAAAATGATGATCAAATCCGTTCTGTTTATCGACTTGCAACTGAAAAGGATCTACAGAAATACGACGAGGTTACACAGAAAGAACACCCCACGCTTCATCGGACAAGGGAAATAATTCAGGAGCAAAAGCTAAATATGAAACTCACCGATGTTGAATACCAGGCGGATGGCACGAAAGCTACGTTCTATTATTCAGCTGATGATCGCGTTGATTTCCGGGAATTGATCAAAAAATTGGCTTCTGAATTTAAGATCAGGGTGGAAATGAGGCAAATAAGTTTGCGTCAGGAAGCAAGCCGGCTTGGTGGAATAGGCTCTTGTGGACGAGAGCTATGCTGTTCTACCTGGCTGACAGAATTTAAAAGTGTCACTACGACATCAGCGCGTTATCAAAATTTATCGCTGAATCCAAGCAAACTTTCAGGTCAGTGTGGCAGATTGAAATGCTGCCTCAATTATGAACTGGACACTTATATGGATGCACTTAAAGATATTCCGGAACTCAAAAACCCTCTTTTGACCAATAAAGGAGAGGCCAAACTACAAAAAACAGATATATTTAAAAAGATCATGTGGTTTGGCTATGAAAACGAAAACTCATGGATATCCATATCTACTGACAGGGTAAAAGAAATCATCAAACTTAACGAAGAAAATAAGCGACCGGCAACATTAAAGGAAGATAATATTGAATTGAAAGATGAAGTTTCAGAAGCATTAAACAGTGATTTGGAACGACTCGATAGGAAATTCCAGAAGAATACAAAAAATAAAAAAAGAAGAAAAAATCGAAAAAACAGGAACAGAAATAAAAAAACAAATCAATAGTATGAGAGGAGTATTCATCTGGATCCTGCCAGGTTTATTAATTATTGTTACTGCGTGTGATAGCAGAAGAGTTTTTGAAGGTAAAAAAGATTTTCCGAATAGATACTGGATCTTTAATGATCCGGCAGAGTTTGAATTTGAGATTGAAAATACGGACAAGACGTATAATCTCCTGTTTAATATCCGTAACACAGCTAAATACCAATTTCAGAATATTTACCTGCAATATTACCTGGAGGATTCTACAGGTAGATTACTTTCAAGGGAGTTGAAAAACATCCAGTTATTCAATTCCAAAACCGGAGTGCCACTCGGACAAGGATTGGGTGACCTGTACGATATTGAAAAAATATTTCTTGAGGATTACAGCTTTCAAAATGAAGGGAAATATAAATTGCGTATCGATCAGTTTATGCGGCAGGATAGTCTTCCAGAAATTTTATCAGTAGGACTTCGCGTCGAATATACAGAATAGATTTCTTCTATTCTGTAGCAGGTGAGAACCGAAGAAGCCGTTCTTTTATTGCCTCTTTGTCATGCCAATATTCCCTGCTTTGAATTCCTACAAATTTCCAGTTTTTAGCAGACAGGGTAAACGGAGTATAAATATGCATATCCTTGATCGATATACTCTGATGATATCGATCGTCATCGGTAATAATCAATCCCAGGTATTTATTCCCAGCCTTCACGGTGAGATCAGCAAATGGCATTTCTTCCTTGAGCTCAAATTTGATTCCCTGTTCAAATTCCAGATTCTTTAACTTATTCTTAAGATACCAATCTATCCGATGTTCATTCTCTGTCCTTCCCTTAGGAATAAAAGCTCCCTTTGAAACTTCTATAGCGTATTGTAAGTATTTTTTGAGAAGTTTTGGCCCTTCATTCTTACTTTCCTCAACTTTTAATTGCTGGGGCAATATACTTGCCACAATGATTATTTTTTCCCGGGCTCGGGTGATGGCTACATTTAGCCGGTTTTCTCCTTTTTGTATGTTAAGACTTCCAAAATGATGATTCATTTTCCCCTTTTCATCAGGAGCATAACCTATCGAGAAAATAATTATATCCCGCTCGTCCCCCTGGACATTTTCTATATTTTTAATAAACATATCTGCGGGAAAAGATATCTCCTTTTCCATGGCGCGGGCTTCAACCTTATCCATGATCTGATCTTGCTGTCTGGCATTGAATGAAACAATTCCAATACTTTTTCCGGGATAATTGACAACTATTTCTTCCACAATATCGACTACTTTATCTGCTTCAATTTCATTCACCTGTTTATCCCACAGGCCATCGATCTTCACATATTCAATACCAGGTTTTCCAGCGTCCAGTATTTTTTTATCGGGTAATAAGGTCAGATTTCCGTTATAAAAATGCTGATTCGAGAATTCAATTAAGTCTAATGACTGACTTCGGTAATGCCCTCTTAGCTGAACCTGCATCACATATTGACTCGCCAAATCTAAAAGGGAATCCACTTCAAGGGAAGGATCTGTATCTTCATCACGATCCTCTTCCCACCTGACTTTATACAAATCGAATGGGCTCAATTGCATTCTATCTCCAGTTATCACTATTTGCTTCCCCCTGTACATTGCGGGTATGCCCTGCTCTGAAAAACATTGCGATGCTTCATCAAAAATTACCAGGTCGAATAATTGTTCCATTGGGAATATTGCCGATACTGCCTCCGGACTAGCCATCCAACATGGCAAAAGATCAAATACTTCCTGAGAATAATTCTGGATTACCTTGCGTATGGGCCAAATCTGTCGTTTTTTGGTTACCTGATGAGCAAGGTCACGATAGGTGATCATATTATTCAACCTGTTGAACTCAACATTTTCATATGTCCGTTCCCTGGCTTTAAGTAGCGTAATATCTTTACTAATTTTTAGTTTCTCCTTCACAGCATCCTGAAGATCCAGAAGCATCCGATCAAATTTCAATGAATTTATTGATCTGAGAATTGGAAATTTGGTTTCAATATGGTCTATCCAGGCCAATCTCAGGCTATTATGAAATACTTCCATGATCTCATCTTCGGAATTGTACTCTTGCAGATCAATCAGCTTATCTATAATGATCCGTTCAGGTTCTGTTAGATCATTTTTTAAATTATCAAAATCACAAAGCGCATCAAAATCTTCATTTAACGATCCAATCATCTTTTCATTGAGTGCCGGATCAGCCAGGATCATTTCAATTCTGGCATCTCGGAAGTAGATCTTCCATTGATCCATTTTAGAAGGAATATCTATTACGATTTCATATAATTGATTTACCTTTTCAATAAATTGCTCCCTTCGCAGGTGAGATGTGTTGAAATATTCTTTAAAATTTCGATAGAGGTCAAAAATCAGATACGCTGTTACGGCATCTTTTGCGTTTTCAAACCACTTATCAAACACATCCTTTAAATAAAAGTCCGGCACCTTATCCAGCCATTTAATTGACTTTAGTTTAGTAATATTGTGCTCAAGATTCAAACGATAATCTACCATTTTTTCCAATCTTCGATAATCCTTGCCCTTCCTGCGTAAATTATTTGACGTCAGTACTTTCGTTATCCATGCCTTATCCTTGGAAAACAACAACCATTTTACATTTGCCAGAATATTTTTTCTGGCTTTCATTTTTTTTCGTAATGCTTCTACGAAAGTTCCAAGTTCTTTGCTTTCCAGACTTATTTCAGGACCGGGTTCTTCAAAACACCCCATGAGCGTTCTGCGCATAGTGGATAACCACAACAGGTCCGGAAAACTTTCGGATGTAATGTCCCTGGATTTCACGATATGCTGAAACATACTAAAGGTGTTGTCATCCTTCAAATGTCTCAGCATTTCTTTCAGATTCTCCCTCCCATCATATACTTTCTCTGCAACTTTCAATTCCATACCCGAACCAAGCAGGCGCTCTACTTTTTTCGAAATTTCTTCCTGGTATACTGGTATCTCCCTTAAAATTGCCTTCATTTTATTCAGATCCTCAATACCATAACCCGCAAATCTTTTTCTGTTTCTCCAGGTATACGTTTCCTTGTTGAACTTCCGGTGATAGGCTACATAGTATTTCAGTTTATTTTCAAAATCATGGATAGCATCATAAGGAAAATTTCGATATTCCTGCTTCATGTTTATCACGGGCGCATTCCTGTCGCTGTTCAGATACATTTCCTTCACCGAGATTCCGGCTTCTTTTTCATCGAATAAGACAGCCTTAAATTCCTCCAATTCCTCAGTGATTTGATCAATCTTCCTGCTCGATTGTAAAAATTTACGTTCAAGTTGAATAGCATCAAGGCTGCTGTTTCTCATCCGATAATCATATAACCGTTCGATCTGAGAATTAATCTGGTTAAATATGGTTTTGCGATCATTTTTGAAATCATGGACCAGGGCCGTAAAATCAGCAATATCACTGCTCGATAATCGTTCATGGACAACATCCAAAGCAGCACGCTTTTGACACACTAAAAGAACCCGCTTACCTCTAGCAATAAAATCACTGATCAGATTACAGATAAGTTGAGATTTTCCGGTACCGGGAGGCCCTTGAATTACTAACGAATTTCCTTTTTTAACAGCTTTGATCGCATTTTCCTGGTAGGCATCCAGCTTGAATGGAGTGAAGGTATCTTCCTCTTTAACCTTGGTTAAAAAATGAAAGTAATCGGCACTATGTTTATCAATATTAATATTTTCTTCTTTGGACCTGGAAGCAAAAAACTGTTCGATGTCCTCATATTTATCTTCCTCGATGAGATGCATATAGTCTGGAACAAGGTAGGATCCTGCCTGTGGAAAAATCCCAAGTATTGCTTCCGGATAAAGCTTGATGACACCATTCTGCTCTTTTTTATCAAAGTCGGCCTTTATATATTCCTTAAATGGATGCAATTCATCAATAAAAGTTTCCTGGTTGAAATTGAGTTCAACCGGGCTATCTTTAAGTATCTTGTATATCGCGGTTCGGAATACAGTACTATCCTTTTCAAGATCATCCAGGGTAAGCTCGACAAATTCTTCGGTAATTTTTATTTCATTATAGTATGAATAAGCCAGCAAAAAGGATTTATTAAACGTGATGCTGACATCTTTTCTCAAGCTAAGGCACCAATCATTTTCTATTTGGGCCAACTCCACAGGGAAAAATATGAGTGGACACCGCACCATTGTGCCATCCGAAAACTTACCTCTTATAAACGGCCAACCAACATATAAATCTTTTGATCCGCGTTCCTCGAATATATACTTTTCCATGCGCGAGAGCCGCTTGAGTTTCCTGCTTATTAAATTATTGGCCTCATCTCTGCTATCTGCCAGGTTGCATATGTTGATCCGTGGTTTTTTGACAATTAAACTGTCAATGATCTCAAAGGAAGATTTTTTGAGTAAAAAATTGAATTCATGAAGATCAATAAACTGATCTCCAATCAGACGCAACAATAATAGTGATTTATTATTGGCTGAAAGGTTTGTAAGTCTCCTGAGATATGATTGAAGGATGTGCTTCATTCACCAGCAATGATTATTGGAAGTCAAGATATAAAATCAATTTTTCAAAATTACTTTTATCAATGGATTTAAAATTAGCAAGTACTTTTTCTGAGTCAATTGTAGAATTTATTTCTCTATAACGGACAATATCTTCTGCAAGCTGGTCAGATATATAAGGATGACGTTTAAGCATTTCCTGTTCATCGTGGTTTACTTTGAGACGCCGGGGGCTAAATCCAGTTTCGATATAGGTTGACATTTTTAAATTTTCCACGGCATTATCGGATAATCCATAGATTTCGGCAAATTGTTCCTCACCAATAAATCCACCAAGTAACTCCCTATACTTAACAATTCGCATCGCTAAAACGTCCCCGATCATATTTACTTTCTTTAAATGTTCAACGGCAGCAATATTGATGTCAAATTTCAATTCTTTTATATTATTTTTCTCTTCAGGCAAACTATCTGGTAAATTGATAAATGCATAAAGACTTTCAATTAATTCTTCTGTAACACCATAGACCTTCTGCACATCTTTCTTTATTTTAAAACGACCTCCACTAGTACGATAATTAATCAACCGTTGCGCTACCTGCTCTGGAATTCCAAGCAGTAGTAGACTATCTTTTGATACCTCATTGGGATCAAATAAAAAGTGATCACGTGGAGGTTTTTTTTCAAGTAAAGCTGACATGCTATCCAGATACCGAATATCTGAAGGATCAATATCAGATTGTTGATTGAAAACAACTTCCGGAAAAATCAGAAAAAACATCAGTATAACTGATACAATCAAAAGCCAGGCAAACCCACGTGCTTCGCTGTAGGAAAAAGTAAATAATTTCTTAAAAAATAGATAAATCTTATCCAATTGCTACTGTATCATTTCATATTAACCAGGCAGTACGGCATAAATTAAAAATAATAGAAATGTGAATAAACAAAAAATGCGTGCCTGAATGGACACGCATTTTATTGATTTATTTGTAGTAATTACCAATTCAGTATTTTGTAGAAATCAAATTCTTCCGGATTAGTCACATATTTTTTCGCGGCTTCGTAATCTTCCGGTTCAATAAATTGCAGGTTATTTTTAATGAGAGTCGTTGCTCCATGCCCTTCAATATCGACAAGTCGTGGTGGGATTTTACCATCAGGTCCTTGAAGATCCTCCAAATGTAATGGTTTTGCCTTCCCTGAAGCACCTACATATACCATACAACCCGTTTCTCCCTGGTGATAAAGTTCATACACGCCTATCCCAAGCAAGGAACAATACAATAAGTCATAGCTTATCGGCCTCACACATCTGATTTCATATCCAACCTCAACCGGTCTGCTCTTTACATCCAAACCAAGCTTTTTCATTTTTAGCTCGATCATTTCATTAAATATGTGGGCTTTGGATACTTTACCTAATTCAGGATGGCCGTGCTCGTCATAGGAGAAATTAATCCCGGAATTCTTAATTTCATCTTCACTCAATGCGTGAAAAACACCCTCGGAAACAATCGCCGCACCATAAGAAACTCCTAAAATCTTTCGCTTGATCATGGCAGAAATCACCAAATTAACGATCTTATCAATGGTAATTTCTGTTTTATTAAACATTTCTGGGATCACCAGCATTGGATAATGACATGCACCACCTATTCCGGCGGCAAGATGACCTGCGGATCGCCCCATTGCTGAAACGATAAACCATGTTTCGCTCGTTCTTGCATCTTCATATACTGTATTGCAAATGGCTACACCAGCTTCCTTAGCACTTTGATAACCAAATGTTGGCGTATAATCCGGCAATGGGAGGTCATTATCAATTGTTTTTGGCACATGGATATTTTTAAGATCATAACCTTTGGCCTTGATAAATTTGGCAATACGGTTTGCTGTAGAAGCTGTATCGTCTCCCCCAACAGTCACGAGGAGTTTTATATTATTGTCCTTGAAAAGATCCAGGTTGAAATTGTTATTGAAATCGGAATCCTTAGGTTTGAACCTGCTCATCTTAAGTGCAGATCCTCCGCGATTGAAAATATCGTCAGCATATAAAAAATCGATGTCTATCATGCGAGGTTCCCTGGAAAACAGGCCGGAATATCCTCCGTGAAGTCCTATCACCCTCCAACCATTTCGAAGGAAAATTTTTGCGACACTACCTATTACTGTATTCATTCCTGGTGCTGGTCCCCCACCACAACAAATTGCAACTGAATTTTTCATTATTATTAAATTAAAGTTTACTAGTTTACCTGTACATGTGCCTAATTTAGAAATGCTAAAAAAGTCTCAGATACATACAAAAATTTGAATTTTGATAGATTAACGTGTGAGTCGGTAAATAAATACTTACCTGATCATCTGATCCCTATCAAAAATCACCGCAAAAATAAATAATTTACTTTGTAAAAGTAAGCCTGCATTTTTAAATTCTGAAAAGTCTGATTTAGATCAGTTTATTCTATCGCATGATCAAAAAAAGCTGAGAAGATCCTATGCCGGAATTGGTTTCTGATCTTAAAATATAAGCCCCGTTTCGTAAATGGCCAACATCTATCGAAGATGTGGTAAATCTTTTGACTTTAAACGGCTCAACTATCCGTTGGCCTAAAACAGAGACCAATTCCAAGGTCACATCCTGGTTGGTTTTGACATGCAAATCTGAAGGAAGAAAGATGGGATTTGGATAAATCTTTACTTCAATCGGTTTATTATTACCTCCATTACTACCTATAGATGTATTTTCGAATATCTGAAGTCCCCCGCGAACTCCCCCAACAATAATGCTTTCAGTCCCTTGATTAAATAAATCTGCTGTGGCCACCCATGATTTTTGATCAAATTTTAATTGTTCTTCCATTCCTGTGATTTCATTTTTATAAGAGAAATCAACTGATGCATAGCTGTCACCATCCATCTGAAGCAGAAAATCAAAATATATCCGGCCGATACCTCGACTGTCGGTAACAATTAAATCGGGTTCCCCATCTAAATCCAAATCGCAGGTAATGGCAACCAAATTTCTTTTCTCCTGTGAAAAATCCCGGTCTATACCTAGAAATGCTGCATCAATCAGCTCAAAATTGTTATCCCCACTATTTCGGTAATACTGCAATGCTCCATCACTTTTCCCAAGCAGGAGATCCAAAAAACCATCTCCATCCACATCAAAAAATACCGGACTATCATTAATGGTTGTCGTAGAAGGCATTTGTATTTGTTCTTTTTGATCGGGATCAAATGTAACCGGTTGCCCTGCAACAGCCTGGTTTGTAATTAACCAGGAAACTACACTGTCCTGAAGTAATATACCGGTATAGACTAAATCAACAGCACTGTCTCCATTAAAATCAACCAGACTTAATTTTGGATTGATCAATCCCAAAGCAGATAAATTGAGGTAATCTTCCGAGTTGATCATAAATGATGGGTCTTCGGAAGATCCTGTATTCTCCAATTCAATAACATACCCACTGAAGTTATTCCCGTTCCAATACCCATTGGCAGCAACCAGGAGGTCCTCTTTCCCATCAGCATTCAGGTCTGCCAGTACAGGGACGGCGTTTTCACCAAAATCCATCATTTTATTTTGAAGCCAATTACCTTGAGTGTACACAAAGTCAGGTATTTCATTGGTGCCACTGTTTTTATAAAACCAGTTGGAATGCCTAAAATCAATTTTGTAATCATAATTTTCTTCAAAACTTGGTGTAACCACCAGGTCTTTTAACCCATCTAAATCCAGATCTTCTAAAAATCCTGCCGGGAAAACATGAAAATTGGCCGGATTGACCTCGTCTGGAAATAAATTGGAATAATCTAGCATATACGCACTATCCCGATCGCCCAGATTTTCATAGTAATACAGCTCAATACACTGCTCATGACCAACTAGCAGATCTTTATCACCATCTCCATCCTGATCGAAAGCCAGAAGTGCTTTCCCCCCTGGATGCATGACTCTGCCATTGGAAAGATCTTCACAGGTCTCTTCCCCAAAAGCAAAAAGATTACAATCACATTCTTCAAATTCGCCCCAGCTCCTGGTATTAATCTCATATTCCAGGGCATCTGAATTTCCAAAAAGTTCTTGGCTCAGATTTTTGTTGTATCGTATATAACCGCCAATGGCGAAGTTGTATACCAGAATATCAATATCTCCATCTGAATCGATATCCGTGATTGCCGGGACATCCGCTGAATTGGCAATTAGATTGATCTTGCCTGAGAATCCAGTGGTCAGCAATGGATCAGCGACCTTTTCCCATTGGACAGACAGACCAGACATCCCATTGTTTTTATATACAATTATGCCTCGTTCTCCATTGGAAAAAATATCCTTTTTCCCATCCTGGTTATAATCCACAAACAAAACCCAACCTGCCGGGATTTCCGGCAATCGCACACACAATTCATTGGCAGGAACAAATGATCCTTCTTCCTGCCTAAAAATCTGGTAAATATTTGCACTTCGGTCATAGAGAATTAACTCTTCAATTTCATCTCCATTCAGGTCAGCTTTGCTGTACTGACTGGAATTCAATCCACCTATCCAGGGAAGTTCAAATGTTTTTTCACCATCGGTCACCTGGATGTTATGTTTTTGTTCAAATACGATCTGTCCCTTCACTACGAAGGATAAAAAACTTATGAATACACAAAGAATTGCACTTCCCAGACCTGACAACTGATTCCTAAAAAATTTCATCTGACTTTACCTTTTGTTATCGAAACAATATATCTTGAGCATTTGATCCAGCATGATCAAAAAGAAAACGTATTTTCTTGATTTAACATCTATGATTCAAAAAATTTATCCGATTTTTCTAGAAAGCACCGGTATCTGCACTGATACTCGAAATATATCAGAGGGCAATTTATTCATTGCCCTGAGAGGCCCAAATTTTAATGCCAATAAATTTGCATCACAAGCTATTGAAAAAGGTGCCATCGGGGCAATTATTGATGACAAGAATTTCGCTATCCCCGGGAAAACCATACATGTTGAGGATGGATTAGTTGCTTTGCAGGAGCTGGCCAGAATTCATCGAAAACAGCTTTCCATACCCATTATTGGCATTACAGGTTCCAATGGTAAAACTACCACCAAAGAGCTGATGACCATTGTATTAAACAGTGCTTACAACACATTTGCTACAAAGGGAAATCTTAATAATCACATTGGCGTCCCGTTAAGTTTACTTTCGATCACTAGTGATCATGAAATTGCCATTATAGAAATGGGGGCCAATCATATCGGCGAAATTGCTTTTTTATGTTCCATTGCAAGGCCAACTCATGGATTAATCACCAATATCGGGAAGGCACATACTGGCCTTTTTGGTGGTTTAGAGGGTGTAATCCGAGCTAAAAGCGAGCTCTATGATTTCCTGATCAAGCAAAAAGGAATTGTATTCATTAATCAACGCCAGGAGATCCTGATGAACATGAGCAAGCGCATAAAAAAAGCAGTTTTCTATCCAGATAAAGATGGATTTTATCGTTGCTCTTTAAAAAGTGCTGATCCATATGTGGAAATAGAAACAGAGAACGGAAATGTAGTGCAAACAAATTTGATTGGAGCTTATAATTTTGATAATATCGCTACTGCTCTTTGTGTTGGCAAATACTTTAAGGTGACTGAAGAGCAAGCCAACAAGGCTGTGGCTACATTTAAGCCTCAGAACAATCGAAGTCAGATCATCAACAAAGGAAGTAATTCGATTATTCTTGACGCCTACAATGCTAATCCATCCTCCATGGAGAAAGCGCTGGAAAACCTGTCAAATATGAATTCAGCAAAAAAAGTCGCAATTATTGGCGATATGTTTGAACTCGGTGAAGATACTGATAAAGAACATGAGTTGATTGGTGAAAAATTGAAATCCCTCAACATCAGCGGGGCGATTTTTTGTGGTAATTCCATGAAATACGCTTATGAAGCTTATGGGCATGGTACTTACTTAAAAAGCAAGGAACTATTAATCTCTCACCTGAAAAAAAACAAATTCTCCAATTCAACTATCCTGATTAAAGCTTCGCGGGGCATGGCGCTGGAAGATGTCGTGGAATTCCTTTGAAATAACGGTTACAGTTTATTTTTTTTTATAAAATTCAGGTAAATGGCCATGAGGATAGCGATTCCAAAACTTGCCCCGGTGATCCAGTCTACAGTTTCCGCGGTTAGGTGAATAAACGTATATTGATCCAGGAAATACTTAACAAACGATGCCGGTAATTCCGTCTCTCCAAGTTTATATTTCACATCCCAGTGCCAATCCGTTAGAAAACAATACCCCAGCCCATATTTAAATCCTAAAACAAGCCATGAAAAAAGTGTCGTAAGAACAACGACTAAATGAACCTTTCGTGTCTTTAACCAAATCCATCCAAAAAGATTAAACAGGATGATCACGATATGCAACCAAAGAAAAAGTACGTCCAAAAATTTCAACATCATGTAATTAAATTCATCATTTTCTGAAACTTAAAATAGAATTTAACGAGTTATTTAAATATAAATTTTCAAATTCGCGTGTTGAAAATACATCAATTGAAAATCAAAATTCTTAAATATCAATTCACACTTCTGCTGTCACTATGGATGCTGTCGCCGGCAGTTGCTCAATATAAAATCCTCGAAGACGCCGGTGCATTAAACAAAGTCCATCAGGCAATTGATAGCATTTACAATCTAAATTTTCGAGCAGCTGATATCATAATTGCCGATCTGGATAAAAAACTTGGAGACTATCCCGGAGTCCTTTTATTAAAAGCCTTTTATATCAGTTGGAAGTTTCGGCCAATAAAAAAAGAACACGAATCATTTGCAAAGTTTGAATACTATTTGAAGCAAGGAATTGAAAAAAGTGAAGCAATGCTGGAAGAGGATGAGCACAATATTGAAGCGAATTTCTTTCTTTTGGCGTGTCATGCCTACCTGGCTGAATTATATGTAAATAACGGGCAGAATTTCAAGGCGTTGGGAGAAGCTAAAAATGCGTATAAATACATCAAGATTGGTTTTGATCATGTTGAGGATAATCCCGAATTCTACTTTTCAAGCGGGATTTATAACTATTATAGGGAAAAGTTCCCGGAGGAAAATCCTTTTTATAAATCCTTTATCTGGTTTTTTCGGAGTGGAGATTTGGCAAAAGGGATAAAAATGCTGAAGCAAGGTGCCGATAACGCAATATTTACAAAAGCCGAATGCCTCACCTATTTATTTCATATTAACCTGAGGTATGAAGACAAACCATCAAACGCCATCTTTTATGCTAAAATGCTCAAGGATAGATACACGAACAATTTGTATTATATCTCCAATTACATTGAAAACTCAATACGGCTTAAACAGTATGATACTATATACACGGACATAGAACTTCTGTTACAAAGTGATAAAGATTTTTACAGGTACCTTGGTGAGATCTTTTATGGCAATTACCTCGAAATAAAAGAAAAAGACTTTACCAAAGCTACCAAACACTATAAATTGGCAGATCAATTGGGAGATAAAGATAAAATACGCGTACCTCATTTCGATAGCATTTTATACCTGGGATTGGGCAGGATTAATTTAGCACAGGGCAATATCGACCTTGGTAACCAGTACCTTAAAAAATCGGTAAAAGCCGCTGAGTATATAGCTTATCGAAGAGACGCCCAAGCATTGCTGGATAAATAAATTATATCATTCGTTTTTTTATTTTAATTTTGCAGCTTTTGAAAATCGATAACTGTGAAAATAAAGGATATTTTAGCGCGAGGTGAAAAAACCTTCTCATTTGAGTTTTTCCCTCCCAAGAGTTTTTCCTCAATCCTGGAATTGGGAATTAATGTCGGACAGCTTATGAAATTGTCACCATCTTTTATTTCCGTAACCTATGGTGCCGGAGGGTCCACCCAAGACGCATCATTCAGTCTTATCGATTATATCAATAACAAAATTGGTTTGGTGACGATGGCACATTACACGTGTGTCAACGCAACGAAAGAAAAAGTGATTCAGGACCTGGAATTTTTTCATGAGAAAAATATTGAAAATCTGATCCTGCTCCGTGGTGATCCTCCAAAAGGGGAAACAACATTCTCAAATGTTGAAGTCGATTTCCATCACGCCAGTGACCTAATTGAGTTTGTTGCAGAAAGGGATCATTTTTGTATTGCTGCCGCCGGATACCCTGAAGCTCATCCGGAATCTGAATCTGTTAACCGGGACATTGAATTTCTAAAGTACAAAGTAGACAAAGGAGCACATTTTGTTGTCACCCAATTATTTTTTGATAATAAACAGTATTTTGATTTTGTGAACCGGGCAAGAGAAGCCGGTATTTCTGTCCCGATTGTACCTGGAATTATGCCAATCACAAATTTCAAGCAGATCAAACGATTCACAGAAATGTGCGGTGCAACCATTCCTCAACACCTGGTGGATAGATTAGAACCCTACCAGGACGATCTCAAAATGACCTATGATATTGGTGTAGAATTTGCCATAGACCAGTGCAGCGAATTGCTGGAAAAAGGTGCTCCGGGATTGCATTTTTATACCTTAAATAAATCAAGGGCCACTGTTGATATTTTTTCCTCAATTAAGAAATAAATTAATAGTATAACCTGGATTCCAGTTAATCAAGAGATTTTTACGGATTTACTTCCATAAAATATGTGGCATCTGTGTTTCTCGCAGATAGTCCATTTCTATTGAATATGGGTATTTTCAATAGTAAACTGATATATTTGAATTAATAAGAAATCATGCGTAAATCTTCAAATTTTACTATCTGGACATATATGCTTTTCCCGGGAATAGCGATGCTATTAGGCTGGGGCCTCAGGGGATACATTGGTGGCGGACCATTTGGCGCCATGATCCCGGGGGCAATGGTTGCATTAGCCATTTCCATGTTGCTTGGATTCAAAGCTGGTTTTACATCGCTTGTGGTTGTGTTTGGTGTTGTAGGTGTAGGACTTGGAGGTGAAATGACCTATGGTCAAACTCTTGGATTTTTACGCAACCCGGAAACAGTCTGGTGGGGCAATCTTGGCACAACACTTAAAGGAGCAGTTTGGGGAATTGGAGGTGGGGCCATCCTTGGGTTGGGCCTGATTCAAAAACGAATTCCAAAAAATACGATCATACTATCTTTTATTTTTCTTTTGTTGGGCCTGCTTATAGGTTTTAAACTAATCAATGATCCAAAACTCATTTATTTTTCAGATCCGGTGAATAGACCAAGATCTGAATCATGGGCTGGTTTGCTATTTGGCTCAGTTGCATTAATTGGGTATTTGAAATACAAACTGACAAAAAATGATTTTAGGATAATCTTCAGATTTGCCAAATGGGGCTTGATCAGTGGTGGACTTGGTTTTGGGCTTGGCGGATTGTGGATGGTACTGGGAAGCAACTTGCCGGATACGCTGTTTACCAGTTGGTGGAAAATGATGGAATTTACATTTGGACTGTTATTCGGGATGGGGCTTGGATATGCAGCCTGGCAATCAAGGAAAGATATAGCACCTGAGAAGCAAATCGATGATGATGCAGTTGAGATGGCTACCTGGAAGGAAATATTTGCCATTTTTATTATATCGCTTGTTGTATACTGGTGGTTCCCGGCATTATTTGAACCATTAGCCGATCGCATGATTTATGAACATGGATGGTTAAACGGTATCATTGGAGATATCTTGCGAATTTTTATCAATTATGCATTCTATGGATTCGCCATAGTGCTCATCATTTTATATAAAAAAGAACTGGCCTGGCAGATTGGGATTACACTCACGTTTTGCCACACAGTTATTGATTATATGCGTGATCTCAGGCTACAACCGGAAGTGGAAGTAAACTTGTGGATTCAATTATTAGTAGTGGCCACAGTGACCATGTGTGTAGCATACCTGGTTGCCATCTACAGGCAAAAAATCAACATCAATAATTCCATGTTGCAGATTCTGGTCTGGTCAACTATCACGGTAGCTTTTATAAGTCTATTCAGCGATGTTTTTATTGAGGGGAGATATCAATATTCCGGTTTTGTTGGTTTAATTGTCAGAACACTATTTGTGCATATCGTATTTTTAAGTACTGCCATTTATGTTTCCTGGAAATCATTCAACATTTTAATCCTCCAGCATTAGTTCAATCATTCATTAATGCTAAATAAATAGGCCTACTCTTCACTTAAGTATTCTATTTTTTTGAATTAAACTGAAGAAATCGCGCTGAAATCTGGGGTTTTACAAATTTTTTCAAGTGCTCCGGATATCCAAGTTCCCATGGAGATGGACCGACATATGAAGAGTATTTCCCTGACATTTTTATATAACCATTCGTTGATATTTCAACTACGGTATAAAGCGGGTCTCTATATGGAGCAGTGTACTTCATCCATTTGTAGTTTATATCTACCTCCTCACTATACCGAACATAAGCATATTCCTCTCCCAGCCATTTATAAGCCATAGAATTTATCGTGACATACCAGATCCCATTGATATTCTCTTCATAGTCATGATGTGTATGCCCGTTAAAGCAGGCGATGATCCTACTTTCAGGATTGGTATCGTTATGTTTTTCAAAAATACCTCTTACTTCATCTGCATTTTTGATGGAATATCGTTCACCAGGAGTTCCTGGGTCACTGCCAATGCCCTGGTGAGAGAAAATAACAATTGGATCTTTGGATTTAATCAATTCATCCTTCAACCAGGAAACTTGTTCCTTTCCAATAAATGACCGATATCCTTTTTGGTCCGGAATTTCTTTGTCATTTCCATCAAGCACAATAAAATTGAATCCATTTCGTGAAAATGAGTAATAGGATTTCCCCATATTTCGATACGCAAGGGCCTCTTCCAGGGAGGTGCCGCCATCCATTTCATGGTTGCCAATTACATGATATTTCGGGCCTGGAAAAGAATTCCAAATTTCAAAATAAGGTGCATATCGTTCATCAGGAATACCAAAATCTCCAAGCTCTATAATAAAATCCGGTTTTGCAATCTTCATGCTGTCGATAAAAGAAGTTATTCGAAATTCAGCATCATGCATCGTCGGAAGGTGTATGTCGGAACACATGCCAATGCGTACTTTATTCAATTCATTCTTTGCAGTGCAGTTGAAAAGTAGCAGAGCAATAACAATGGCATTATATCTGATACGCATTCCTAAGGCATTAAATGTTATTACTATAAATAATCCATGGATCATAAGGATCCTATGTTCAATACCCCATCAAATTAAATATTGGCTATCCGGGTAAGAAAATATATTTTTATTAAACGAGATTACCACAGGAAGGGTGAATATAACTTAAAAGTCCAAGCGAGATGCTTGGACCAGGTTTGATGCTTGCACTAGATGTAAAGGAGTCCAAGCGAGATACTTGGACCAGTTGTTAACGGTTGAAATTGATCCAAATCCATAAGGCACCAGTGCATGCATCCCGCTGATGTAGGATTAGCTAATTTCAAGCGAGACTCTTGGATTAGTAGGAAAAATCTGGCGAAAACGTCTCTCTTGTGCAATGATACTACAACTCCCCCTTATGGGCATCAAAAAAACCAAGCAGATACACACAAGGCGCATTCCAGTTTAATGCAATTTCGTTGGAGGCAAAACTTGGTATGGCATCAATATAGGATTTTGCAGGGAGTTCTGAAGCATATGAAAGGCCAGCTTGAGCTAATGAACCTTTATCCTGCAACCTGCCATTTGGCCCACCGACCACAAATCCGGGATATGGCTCCTCGATACCATCAGCTTCTGAAGGCCGGTGATGGATATGCATTGGTTGTTTGCTGCCGAAGCCGGTAATAAAGGAATACCCGACGGCATTCTTTCCCATGATATAATCAAAAGTCTCTATTGCCAGATTCATGTACTTCTTGTCTTTGGTCACTTCATAGGCGTTGGCATAGATCATGGCCGCATCCAGGATATCGCTATTTGATCCCCATACGAAATGATCGACAGGGATTTGGTATGGAATATTTCTATGTTTTTCGGCCAGTTCATCGGCAAGATGTATCAGACCATCTGTTACCTGCTTCTTCTGTCTGTCATCCAGCCGGTCACTTACTCCAACTAGTGAATAATAACCAATGTTATCGCCGTAATTTCTCCAGTTCTCTTCCAGCCGGAAGGTGATATCACCAAGCTTCATCTGTATATTTTCAAAATATTCCGGTTCTCCGGTAGTAATAAATAATTCGGCTGCAGCCCAGAAAAATTCTTCATCCAGAATCACATCACTATAGGCTCCGGTTCTTACATCATCTGGATTTTTACCATAATATGCCTCAGGGTGAGTGACCGACCAACGCCAGGCATCTATGGCGGCATCCAGACAATTGCCAGCAAATTCAGGATCAAAGGGTTCATAAATTCGTGCCGTCATGGCGCACACAGCAGCAAGATTCAGCGAAGCTCCGGCTGATTTTCCTATTACATAGCGGTCTCTTGGTGCCTCATGCGGCATCACCATTCCACCAAAATTGAGCGTGGTTACCTTCACAAAAACACCACCGTCATCATCCTGCATAGTCAGCATCCAGTCAATTTCGTATTTCAACTCATCCAGGATATCGGGTAAACCGTTCCCACCTTCAGGTATATTCATGCTACCGTCAGGATAGGCATTGGGATATTTTTCATACATTGCCAACATCATTCCTGCCGTAATCCCGGCATTAACGATATATTTTCCATAGTCCCCTGCATCGTACCAACCGCCCGGTGTATCAAATTTGCTTTGTGTTTTACCTGTAGATGGGTGAAATGGAAGTTGTAAATCTTCGTGACCCAGTGGCCTATGATATTTGCCCGCATATTGTTCCTCAATGGGCATGGAAATCCGGTGAAGATAAAAAGATTTTAAAGTGGCTAACTTCAGGTCATCAAAAATATCCCTACCAATACTAAATGGGTAAGACATTACTCCATTATCCAATAATATCGTATATGTTCCATCAGCGCTCAAACCGGTAAAGTCCCCTAGCAAAACGTTTTCACCTGATTTATTCCAGATGCCTTTCGGCTCAAGAATCCCCTGAAAAACTATATTTCCGGATGCGTTTTTAATTTCAAAAGCTTTCGCTTCAGTATCTGCAACAACAAACTTTTTTACCCCATGCGTAAAATAGCCAATCTGATTCAGCCGTATTCTTTCTGCTGGCCCTGCTGCATTTTCAATTTTCTTGGTTTGACAATTAAGAACAAATAATAGGATAAGTGTACTGACAAGTAATTTTCTCATGATGATAATGCGAAAAAATGGTGTTGAATATTTTCTGAAATTTTCGATTCTAATTTAGTGTTAATTAGAAACTTTTTTAACCTGGAGAAAAACAAAAACCTTAATTCAAACAAATTTACATCAATACAAAAAATACTTTTTCACGCTATTCCTGAAAGTTGGAATATCCCTCTCCCAAAGATCCTTGATTGCAGCAACCTCAAATGTCTTACTAAATCGCAACCGGATCTGGTCTGTTCCGCAGACTTTATCGAACATGCTATGTCTGGATGGATCGCACATTTCGAATACATTTTTATCCGGCCAGAGCTTATAACTTTCCTGCAATACATAAAACTGGATCATTGATAATGGCGCTGATTTTACATCTATCAAATGCACCTGCACACCATGCACTAGTTCATTTGCTGAAACACTGTAATATGGCTTGTAATGGGCCGGCCGGAAAATGACTCCTGGTAAATTCAATCCATTGAGGTTTTTGGTTAATCTTTCAGCATCTATCCACGGAGCAGTACATAGCTGGAATGGCAAAGTATACCCAACACCAATGCTATACACGTACAATTCACCCAGAATCCCTGAAACTGGATAATAATAGGGCGAATGCGCATGAGGAATATGCGGGCTTGAAGGCACCCACGGTAATCCAGTTTCCTCGAAGATCATACTTCGCTTCCATCCTGTCATCTGGATAACCGTCAGTTTACATTGCACGCCATTGGCCAGCAGCATTTCTTCATTGAGAAATGTTGCCAACTCTCCACAGGTAAGGCCGTGTACGTAGGGGATCGGGAATTGACTGACAAATGATTTGTATTCAGGTTTCACCAGTGGTCCTTCCATTTTTACACCACCAAGCGGATTAGGACGATCGAGGACAACGAACTCTTTACCATTTTCGGCAGCGGCTTCCATGGCCAGACCCATTGTACTGATATACGTGTAAGACCTTGAACCGATATCCTGGATATCATAGACCAACACATCGATCCCTTTCAACATTTCTGCTGTTGGTTTTCGCGTACTTCCATATAGGCTATACACAGGAAGTCCAGTTTTTGGATCATCTCCCGAAGCTACCTGGTCTCCCGCCCCATAATCACCACGTACCCCATGTTCCGGTCCGTAAAGCGCTACCAAATTCACTTCTTTTGCTTCAAACAGAATATCAATGGTAGACTTCAATTTGGAGTTGACACCTGTTGGATTAGTGATCAATCCGACACGCTTACCCTGAAGCGGGCTGAAATGCTGTTCTCCTAAAACTTCAATACCTGGTTGCACCATTTGTCCAAACGTGTTGATGGCAATACTTAAAATAATCAGACTCAGAAATAGAACTTTTTTCATGGAATTAAAATGATTGTTTTTGTCTTCAAAAAATATGAGTACATAATTAGTGAATATTTTCATTTGAAACGAGGCCTGGCTAAGTTCAATTGCCTGATTTTCTCTTGGGTAAAGATTTGGGATAATATTCCGGTTGATAAAGTCATCGTCATCAGGTAAGTTTAGAAAAGTCAATTATTCTGTAGTAAATTCAGTATTTCAACGACTTATGAAATAGAAAGTAAATTTGATGTGGATAGTCCGGACCTAACATTTGAAAAATTGATCTTCGACAATCAGCAACTGATCCACAACGTGTGCAACATTTATGGGAAAACGGAAGCTGATAAACAGGATTTGTTCCAGGAGATCACCATTCAATTGTGGAAATCCTATTCTTCATTTGAGCACAAGTCGAAATTTTCAACCTGGCTCTACCGGGTAGCCTTAAACACAGCTATTACTCAAAAAAGAAGGGAAAACCGACAACCACATACTAATCCGCTTTCTGACCAGGAAATGCGCATTCCGGATAATGATGGCACTGATACAGATGAAGATGAATTGCTGGCCTTGCAACTGGCCATTCGTCAGTTGAAGCCAACTGACCGTGCAATCATCTTCCTCTACCTCGAAGAAAGAAGCTACCGGGAGATAGCAGATATCATCGGGATTACTCCGAAAAATGTCGGAGTTAAAATAGTGAGAATTAAAGCCAGGTTATTAACCCTTTTACAATCGAGTCATGAAAAATAATGAATTTAAACACATTTCAGACCTATGGAAAAAGGCCGAAAAGAATGGCGGTTCTCATAAAGTGTATTCGGAAAAAGATATAAATGAATTCAAAATGAAAAAGTCAATCGATTTTTCTAAAGCTCTTCAAAAGTCCATTCTCTTTGATATAGCATTTAAAGGACTATTAATAATTGCAGTTGTAACTTTATTCTCGCTCTTCCAGTCGAATGTTACCATGATTATCGCTCTGATTATAGTGACTGGCATTTCCGGACTTTTCATGTATTATGAAAATCTGGTTAGAAAACAGTTTATTGATCTGGACGATTATTCAAGGGACCTTCAAACTGTGCTAAAAGAAAAGGTGAACTTTTATAACCAATCATTCCCTAAAGTAAAATGGATGGTGGCCTTTACCAACGCCTTCTTTGTCTGGATTGGAAGCCTGTTTTATTATTTCAGTAAATATGGTTATTACCGCATCGAATCCCTTGCAGATGTAATCGTGTCAGCCATTATGATTTTACTTGCTTTTGGCATATCCTATGTTGCCCTTACATTTCAATACAAGTATTACATCAAAGAGCTTAAAGAATGCCTTTTCAACCTCGATGATGAACAAACAGCAGTTATGGTTATCGCTAACCAGCAACGAAGAAAAATACTTTTTACTATAGGGGCCATATTAGCTGTACTCGTTGGATTAGCGCTTCTCATCTTTTTGATTGTGAGTTAAAATCAAGGACAGGATCTAATAGCGGTCCTGTCCCTTATTGTTTTTCATTTTTTTCAATAATTTTATCCATTCAAACTTCTTAATCATGAAAAACCTGATCACAATCATTTTTGTCGCATTTGTAATCTCAGCAAATGCACAAACCAAATCCATTAATAGATCGGCACTACTCACTCCCGCCCCTGCTGAAAGTGTTGGTATGTCGCAGGAACGTTTAGATCGACTTAATGCCATGTGCAGTGAAGCTGTAGAGCAAGGTGACCTTCCGGGAATTGTTGCCTTAGTGGCCAGAAAAGGGAAAATTGTTTTTCATGAAGCCTACGGGATGGCCGATAATACCTCATCGAGAAAGATGAAAAAAGATGATATTTTCCGGATTGCTTCCCAGTCAAAAGCCATTACCTCAACAGCAGTGATGATGTTGTGGGAGGAAGGAAAATTCCGGCTGGATGATCCGATCTCAAAATTCATCCCGGAATTTAAACATCCGAAGGTCCTATTAACATTTACATATGAAGACACCAGCTATACGGCAGTGCCGGCTGATAAGGAAATTACCATTCGTCATTTGCTTACCCATACTTCAGGCATTGGGTATGGCGTAATCGATGGAGACGAGCGGTTTAAAATGATTTATGAGAAAGCGGGAATTACAGACTTATTTACCACCGAACCGATCACCATTGAGCAGAGCGTAAAAAAACTAGCCAAATTACCTTTGCACCACAATCCGGGAGAAAAATTCACCTATAGCGAAGGTCTGGATGTACTGGGATATTTTATTGAGATCGTTTCAGGAATGCCGTTTGATGAATTCCTGAGAAAACGACTTTTTGATCCTTTGGGCATGGATGACACCTGGTTTTACCTGCCAAACTCCAAAGTAGATCGGTTGGTCTCCGTGCAACAAAAGGAAAATGGAAAATGGGTGAAATACCCTGTGACTTTCTACGATACCGATTATCCAAAAAAGGGGGCAAAAACGTTTTTCTCCGGTGGGGCTGGATTATCCAGCACTGCAAAAGATTATGCAACATTCCTTCAGATGTACCTGAACGGTGGAGAACTGAATGGCCTGCGCATCCTAAGCCGGACAACTGTCCAGTCTATCATGGGCAATCAAATCGAAGATTTGTTTGGCGGTGATGACCGATATTATGGACTGGCATTTGGTGTGACAACCAAGGAAGGCCAGGATATGGGAGGTAATGGCAGTACAGGGACCTTTGACTGGGGCGGGTATTTCAACACCCAGTATTTTGCTGACCCTGTTGAACAAACCATTGGCATCATCATGAAGCAAACCCAGGGACCTGTCAATGATGATACGGGCTGGAAGTACCGGCTTCTGATAGGCCAGGCAATTGATGATTAGTTTAAATGCCGCGAAAGCCCAGACTAGAAATTACATGGCCGGTCAGAAATGATCTGTATTCGCTAGTAGATATTTATAACCAGGCCATTCAAAGCGGCATTTCGACAGGACATACGAAAGAATTTACCGCAGCATCGCGTATGTCGTGGTTTCGAAGTCATACCAAATATGATTTCCCAATTTACGTATTGAAATATGATAAAAAAATAATTGGATATGGAACACTCTCACCATACCGCGAAGGAAGACAGGCGATGAGAAGCATTGCTGAAGTGAGCTTTTTCCTGGACCAGGAATACCAGGGGAAAGGATATGGAAGCTTATTGGTGGCGAAAATAATTGATGATTGTCCGCGCCTAAAAATAAAAACGCTGATTGCCATTCTACTGGACGTAAATAAAAAGAGCATCAGGTTATTGAAAAAATTTGGATTTGAGAAATGGGGCTATTTCCGGGATATAGTTGAGTTTGAAGATAAAGCATGTGGACAATTAGTCTACGGATTAAAAGTAAAGGATGCCAATGAGCTGTTAATCCATGAACAGATATCCAAATTGGGATATGCATAAAATATACATTGATTGTAAAAAAGCTATTTTCATCCTTAAATTTGACTTTACTCTAAATTTGATTTTGACATGGAATCTCAAAAAACAGTTGATGATTTTATTGCCAGGCAAACCCAGTGGAAAGAACCGCTGAAAATAATTCGTAAGATTCTTTTGTCAACTGAGCTGGAAGAAAACATGAAATGGGGTTCACCGGTGTATTCCCTTTCCGGGAAAAATGTAGTGGGTATGAACGCCTTTAAAAGCTACGTCGGACTGTGGTTTTTCCAGGGAGCTTTTCTGAAGGATCCAAATAAACTATTGGTAAACGCCCAGGACGGAAAAACAAAAGCCCAGAGGCAGATGCGGTTTACATCTGAAGATGAAATAGATTATGCCCTGGTGAAAACATATATCAAGGAAGCGATTCAAAACCAGAAGGCAGGCAAGGAACTTAAACCTGACTTGAAAAAACCGCTGATTATTCCTCAGGAAATGCAGTCCGCACTGGATGCCGCTATTGATTTAAAAAATTCATTCGGAAAATTCCCCCAAGGAAAACAGCGGGAATTTGCGGAATATATTTCGGATGCCAGGCAGGAGGCTACCAGGCTGAAGCGGCTTGACAAAATTATTCCGATGATCAAAGATGGAATTGGATTAAATGATAAATACAGGAAATAGATTTTTCTACCATGAATGAAGAAAACGCAATCCTTTATTTCTGGAATTCTTCCTGTAGTGTATGTGAACCGCTCTACGAAAAACTGGAGATGCTGGTAAATGAGCATTTCCCAAATCTCGATCTGGAAAAAATTAACCTCGTCGATCACCCAGAGTTCAAGACCAAATACAATGTTTTTTCCTCACCACTTATTATATTACTTCTGGACGGTAAAGAATATTTTCGAAGCGGTGGCAATGTGAGCCTATTTGAATTAAAGCAAAAAATTGGTCGGCTTTACCAACTAAAATTTGAGAAATAGGATCAATTACTTTTTTATCCACGATTACTCAATTTATTTTGCCTCGAAATTTTTGAATACAAGTTTTAATCTTCTTAGACATAATGAATACGCTATATTTTCTTTGCATCCCCACACTTTTTATTTTCTCAAATTCGCTATTTGCCCAGGAAACTGATAAAAAGGAAAAATGGGATGTCAATAATCCAGTCGAACCATTTCAGGAAGTCACAATAGAGACCGATGAGGGTACCTGGATAAACCTGGATGTAAGCCCGGATGGGAAAACCATCGTATTCGATATGCTCGGGGATATCTATTCTCTTCCGATCGAAGGTGGAGATGCTAAACTCCTGCGGGAAGGTCATGCCTTTGAAGTTCAGCCAAGATTTAGCCCGGATGGAAAAAAAATCTCCTTTACCAGCGATGCAGGCGGTGGAGATAATATCTGGACCATGAAGGTGGATGGCTCTGATGCAAAACAGATCACAAAAGAAGATTTCAGGTTGCTCAACAATGCTGTATGGACTCCGGATGGTCAATATCTCGTTGCCAGGAAACATTTCACCTCCGAACGCTCGTTAGGAGCAGGGGAGATGTGGATGTATCACATCGGCGGAGGTGAAGGAGTACAACTCACAAAACGGAAAAATGACCAGCAGGATGCCGGTGAGCCTTGGGTGAGCCCGGATGGACGCTATGTCTATTTCAGTGAGGATATGGCACCTGGAGGAATGTTTCAATACAATAAGGACCCCAATAGCCAGATCTATGTGATCCGCAGGTACGACCGCGAAAAAGGGACCATAGAAAATGTGATCCAGGGACCGGGAGGTGCAATACGACCACAGATCTCCCCGGATGGCGAAAAGCTGGCATTTATCCGCCGCGTACGCACGAAATCTGTACTGTATATCCATGACCTGTCTACAGGAATCCAGACACCGGCTTATGACCAATTATCGAAGGATCAACAGGAGGTGTGGTCGATCTTTGGTGTATACCCCAATTTCAACTGGATGCCCGACAACAAACATGTCATCATCTGGACGCAAGGGAAAATCAAAAAAGTAAATACAGAGACTGGCGAGGATGAAATAATTCCGTTTAGGGCAAAAGCAACACATAAGATCACGGATGCGCTTTTTTTCAAGCAGAATCCATCTACTGAAACATTCAAAGCCAACGTCATCCGAAGTGCGAAAACATCCCCCAACGGGAAAATACTTGTTTTCAATGCTGCCGGCTACCTGTGGACTAAAAATCTTCCTGATGGGAACCCAAAGAGGTTAACCAACGGGACTGATTTTGAATTTGAACCATCGTTTTCTCCGGATGGAAAATCGATTATTTATGTCACCTGGAATGATGAACAAAAAGGAGCTATCTGGAAAATCCCGGTCAAAGGTGGAGAACCTGTAAAACTTAGTAAAGAGAAAGGAATATACAGGACACCCGTCTATTCCCCTGACGGATCAACAATTGTCTATTATAAGGAAAGCGGGAACAGCGCTTTGGGCTATGCATACACCGTAGATCCCGGGATTTACTGGATGCCTTCTAATGGTGGGGAAACTCATTTCGTAACTGAAGATGGTCAAAATCCATCATTTAACCTTAAAGGGGATCGCATTTACTACCAAAAAGGAGGATACCTGTTCGGTGATCTGGACAAAAGCTACTGCAGTGTCAACCTTAATGGCAATGACAAGAAAACTCATTTCCATTCTAAATACGCCAACCAGTTTACACTTAGTCCTGACAACAGGTGGTTGGCTTTTGGAGAATTGTATCACGTGTATGTAGTGCCATTTGCAGATAACGGTCAATCCTTTGAATTGAGTGGCGATCTGAAGTCTATGCCAATTGCCAGGATCTCAGATCATTCCGGTATTAACCTGGAATGGTCGGCCGACGGGCAAAAAGTGCTTTGGACCATGGGATCGAGATATTATTCAGTAGACCTGAAAAACTGCTTTACCTTCCTGGAAGGTTCCCCGGATAGTATCGGTGAAATCAAAAAGGAAATTATCGACATTGGCCTGAAACTCCCGACAGATAAGCCAAATGGAAAACTGGCATTTTCAGGCGCCAGGATTATCACGATGAATGGTAACGAAGTAATTGAAGATGGGATCGTGATCATTGAAGAAAATAAAATAATGGCTGTAGGAAACAAAGATCAGATCACGGTGCCGGATGATGCGATCCTGATCGATGTTTCAGGTAAAGTCATCATGCCAGGGATTATTGATACACACGCGCATCTCAATGCTTTCCGCTACGGGTTGAGTCCACAAAAGGAATGGCCCTATTACGCTAACCTGGCCTATGGGATTACAGCCACTCACGATCCTTCATCGAATTCCGAGATGTCATTGTCACAATCTGAAATGGTACAAGCAGGTAATATGGTCGGACCAAGAATATTCTCCACAGGCACCATTTTGTACGGTGCCGAGGGAGATTTTAAAGCAGTGATAAACAATTATAACGATGCTAAATTTGCAATCGAACGGACCAAAGCTTTCGGGGCCTTCAGTGTAAAAAGCTACAACCAGCCCAGGCGTGAACAACGACAGCAAGTGATCAAAGCTGCACGGGAATTGGGCATTATGGTGTATCCGGAAGGAGGATCGACCTTCTTCCATAACATGACGATGATCCTGGACGGGCATACCAGTATCGAGCATAATGTGCCCGTTGCGCCACTATATAGTGATGTGATCCAGTTATGGTCGGCTAGTAAAACAGCTAATACGCCGACCCTGATTGTTAATTACGGAAGTTTAAACGGGGAATATTACTGGTACCAGCATACAAATGTCTGGGAGGAAACCAAATTGTTAAAATATACTCCCAGATCCATCATCGACAGTCGCTCACGACATCGCCTCATGGCTCCAATGGATGAATATGAAAACGGGCATATCCTTACTTCACGGTCGTGTAAAAAGCTGGTGGACGCAGGTGTAAGGGTGTGTGTCGGTGGTCATGGACAATTGCAGGGATTAGGTGTTTTATGGGAAATGTGGAACCTTTCCCAGGGCGGTATGACAAATGAGCAAGTTTTAAAAGCAGCCACCATCCACGGGGCTGAATACATCGGCATGGAAGACTACCTGGGATCCATTGAAGCCGGAAAACTGGCTGATATCATTGTACTGGATAAAGACCCACTTGAAGATATTCACAATATGAATTCAGTAATTTACACGATGGTCAATGGACGATTATATGAAACGGAAACCATGAACGAGATTGGCAATTACGACAACCCGAGGAGCAAATTCTTCTGGGAACAGGAAGGCTATAACGATAACTTCGAATGGCATGCCGATTCACACAACTTTACCGGGATCGGGTGTACTTGTCAACAGTGATATTAACTATTTTTGTCATTCTGGAAGCTTGCCAAACGTAGGTTGAGATCTTTTAATTATAAAACAATTGCTGGAATTCAATCTTCTCGATAATTACCACCCACAAATAATATTGCTGTTTAGAATGATAGTATTTGTTTATGCATACTTCCAGTGTAAGTTTCACTAAATTATTGCAGTGACAATTCAATGAATTTTCCGCTATTTAACATTCTCATAATTAAGAAACTATGAATTGAAACTGCGTGCTTGCCGCACTTGCAGAATTTTTTATTCAAACTGATAGGTGATATGAAATCAAGGTTATTGTTTTTAGTATTTTCTTCCGTGGTTCTTTCCGGAAATGTGGCTTCCGGTCAGAAACTGATAAAAAAAATGGCCAGTGATGTTTGCGACTGCGTTGTGGATCTCAAAGATGATTATAAAGACCAGGATCCTTCCGTTATCCTTCAAAAATGCTTTACGCCTGTTGTGGCCAAATATGAAGCGCAAATCAAGAAAGCCTATGGAGCAAATATCTTTGATGCAGACAATAATAACCAGCTGTATTCAATAGGTATTGAAGTTGGCAAAGTGATGGCCTCGGAATGCCCTGCATACCTGGATTTGTTCATTTCCCAGCAAAAAAATGCAAACACATATTTTGAAGCTGCAGAAAAAGCATATGAGGAAGGAAATTACACTGAAGCCATTAAAAGTTATGATGAGGCTATTGAAATCGATCCGGAAAACCACGAATATTTCAATTCGCGGGGAATTACGTATTATGCGCAAGGGGAGTTTTACCAAGCCATCAGTGATTTTATGGACGCCATCAAGATCAAACCTGATTTTGCGCTGGGATATTACAATATTGCCTATTCAAAGTATGAGTTGGGCGACTATGAAAAAGCATTAATCGATGCAAAAACTGCACGCGGTATGGATCCGTCGTATTGCAATGTAAATAATCTGATTGGTCTAATCTACAACGCGAAAGATTTGACTGATAGCGCCTATCTGAGTTTTAAGAATGCTTTTGACTGCGATTCTGCGGTAGCCTTATATGCCTACAACACTGCTTATCTGCTATATACCAATAGGGAATATAACGATGCCATTTCCTATTTCAATAAAGCAATAAACCTGGGATATGAGGATGTGGAAATGTACAGCTATCTGGGAAATTGCTATAACAACAAGGGATTATACGAAGATGCCTTATTGACGCACACTACCTACATCGACTTAAATGAGAATGATTATATTGGCTATTACAACCGGGGACTCACCTATAAAAATCTGGAGCAATATGAATCGGCCATAATGGATTTTAACGCTGCGGCAATTATAGATTCCACTGATTCAGACATCTACTACCGGCTTGCTCAATGCAACGAAAAATTAGACCAAATGGAAGAAGCAAAGGAAATGTATGACAAAGCTATCCGAATGTACTCCGACAATGCTGAATATTATGATGCCAGGGCTTCATTTCATGCACATTCCGGCAATTTAGAACATGCAATTGAGGATGCCAATCTTTCACTTGATCTTTACCCGGATGATTGTAATGTATACATGGATATCAGCCAATGGTATGACGAGCTCAATCAAAAGGAAAAATCTCATGAGGCCAGAAAAAAAGCACTCGAGCTGGGGTGTGAAGAATAATATGCCCTGTTAATCCACTTCTTCAATGATTAAAACCCAGTCGTTACCTCTTCCATTTGTGGGAGGGGTATAGGTTTGCATGCCTTTCGTCCCGGAGGTATGAATGACATATTCCGCTCCATATCTCGGATCGAACCAGGATTCACGAAGCCGTTCGGCGGTTAACAAATTTTTGTCAACCATAAACTTCTCACCTCGTGGAGAATAAATAAATGTAAATGATCCATCATTGGCAAGTGCTGCTTTTATCTTTCCTCCTCCGGAAATGGGTCCATCAAGGATGATCTCTTTATTTGGAACCAATTTATAAAATGGTCTTGATGTAAAAAGTTTTTTGAGATAGCCCATCTGAAATGCGCCCGGATGATCGATGGCTTCGTACCAGGGAGTTTGTGCCCAGATAACCGGCTCATGTTTTTTAGTGTACATCTGCCAGATATTGTTATTTCCGTAAGTATGTCCGCATGCGCCCGAAAGTATTGACCAGTAGGCTGACTGCCTGGCATCGTAGTCATCAAAACGGTCTAATCTGTTACTCCCATCAAAATAAAAACCAACGGGTATTGTCTCATAGCGTGGTTCACCATCAAGTGTGGGCTTCGCTGGAATCAATGCATAATCGTGCTCTGCATACAAACCGTTGTCATGGTCATGTGCTGCATGGGAGGATTGATACATATTGAAATCGAGCCATTCTGCATCATGAAAATAATCTGATGACAATCCGGGACCCCTTGGATGAAACGTAATCAATTGTTTACCACTGTCACCATCCCGCAATCCTTTTGCCATCGACTCTACTGTTTTTCGTTCTGTTTCATTGTTTATATTTCGGTCACCACCTAAAATCCAGATGATGGGTTTGTCTTTGTATCTTTTCCCCAGGAATTGCCCATAGGAAAATGCGTTCTCTGGATTAAAAATAACACTTTCCGGATTGAGATAACTCCAATAAGCACCCCATGTTGGCAGCATCCCGATAACCAGACCCAATGAAGCCGCTTTATCTACGATATAATCTACATGCTGGAAATATTTCTCATTTGGCTTTGTCGGATCTTTGCCAATTAGTGGAATTTCACCATCCGGATTGGGATGGCTCAATCCATCGCGTTCTGCAAGGACCACTGCCTGAATTACCGTAAATCCTTTTTCCGCGCGGTTTTCAAGGTACCGGTCTGCTTCCTCCCTGTTAAGCCGGTGAAAAAGCTCCCAGGCAGTATCCCCAAGGTAAAAAAATGGTTGGCCGTCATTATCCACAAGATATCGACCGTTCTCACTGACTTTAAGTATCTGGGCTGAAGCTGGAATAAACATATAAAACAATGCTGTAAGGACAAATTGGATCCGAAAGAAGTGATGCATTTTTTTAAAGGATTATCGTAAACGTGTATTTACATAAAACTATTTAAAGCATTACAATAATACAATTAATCATTGCCTCATAGGTATAATATTTTCATTGAGCCGAATAAAGCTATATCCTGCCAGAAGTTTAAGCGTATTTTTTGAATATGCCATGAAGTGTGATAAATTGAAGGTAAAATGTATACCCTCATGAATGATAAAAACTACACGCAACCCCGAAGGGAATTCCTGAAATCATCTGCCATGATTAGTGGAATGTCGCTTTTACCTGGTTCTGTTTCTGCCTGGATGGACGCAGGGATTTTACATAAGTCTGCTTTTCAGCCAACAGCAGAAAAAAGCATTATTGGCGCTTATGGCCCATGGGCAGCAAATCTGGCGAACCAACCACCACTTTTGTCCTATCGAAATAATGATCAGCAAGATCTTGCTTCCTGGAAAATTAAAGCTTTAGAAAAAACCAAAGAATTTGTATCGCCGCCTGAAATCCCCACCAAGCCTCAGGTAGCTGTTGATAAAAAATACCAATACGACGGACTGGATATTGAGGAATTAAGCTGGCAATTAAGCTATGGCCCAAAGACTCAGGCAATCCTTTTGAGACCGTCAGACACAACTAAAAAACTTCCAGGTATTCTCGGATTACATGATCATGGTGGAAATAAATATTTTGGAAAACGAAAAATCACCAAAACATCCGACAGTCAGCATCCCATGATGATGGAGCACCAAAAGCATTATTATGGAGGAAACGCATGGGCAAATGAGCTGGCAAAACGTGGATATGCCGTGCTGGTGCCCGATTCATTTGCATTTGCCAGTCGACGAGTTGTATTTCAGGATATGTCAGAAATACCCTGGGGACATTGTGCTACTAAAGGCATGACAGATGCAGATCCGGAAAAACAGGAAAACATTGATACCTATAACAAATGGGCAGGTGAACATGAGCATATCCTTTCCAAATCCTTGTTTTGCGGCGGCACCACCTGGCCGGGAGTTTTCTTCGCTGAAGATCAGGTTGCACTTGATTTGCTTAGCTCCCGCGATGATGTTGATGCCGATAACCTGGGATGTGCCGGATTATCTGGAGGTGGATTGCGAACCGTATACCTCGGTGGTCTTGATCACCGGATCAAGTGCGCAGTGGCTGTTGGATTTATGACGACCTGGAATGACTTTCTGATGAACAAGGCCTACACACATACCTGGATGACGTACACACCCATATTACCAAAATATCTTGATTTTCCTGAAATACTTGGATTGCGTGTCCCTTTACCAACCATGACCTTAAATAATAACCAGGACCAACTTTTTACACCTTCGGAAATGATACGTGCCGATGGTATATTACAGGATGTTTTTACAAAAGCCAATGCAAAGGACAGATACAAAGGTGGCTTTTACGATGGCCCTCATAAGTTTGATGCCGAAATGCAGCAGGATGCTTTTGCTTGGTTTGATCGATGGTTGAAAGGGTAATAAAAATTGTAAAAGAAATATTATCGGAATATAATAGTTTGATAAATCATTGAGGATTTCAGATTAATGTCCTAAAAAAGAATTTCGACCAATTAGCGGGTTAAGTCATTACATATTTTGTATAGATTTTACCCAGTTCTCAGTTTTCGAAAATATGTAATTGCAGCCGTTCTCACTTTGGGTGAGAGTAATAATGCCGAAATCATTGTCGGAATAGCCATAAGGGCATATACGCCATCAATTAAATTGATGACAATATTCAGGGAAGCTGTAGCGCCGAGCACAATAGAACCAATGTAAAAATAATTGTAAAGGCCCTGGTATTTAGTTCCAAAAACGAAAGCGAAGCATTTTGTTCCATAGTATGGAAAGGCAAAGAGGGTAGTCATGGCAAATATCGTAATACACAACGTGAGAATATAATGTCCAAAACCTGGTATTCCGGCAGCAAATGCTTCTGCCGTCAATGTCACTCCATCCTGATCGCTATCTTTCCACACACCCGTGATGATCAGGGCAAGTGCTGTCATGGTACAGATTAGAATGGTATCTATAATGGGGCCCAGCATTGCCACCAGGCCTTCACGAATTGGTTCGTTGGTTTTAGCTGCTCCATGGGCCATTGGAGCTGTTCCTAATCCGGCTTCGTTTGAAAATGTTCCACGTTTCACACCTGTGATAATCAAACTTCCCAATGCACCTCCAAGTAATGCATTGCCTGTAAATGCATCTGAAAATATCAGTTTTATACTTGGTATAATTTGATCCGGCGTACTGAATATTATAAATAATACAGCTCCTACGTAAAGAACTGTCATGAGCGGCACCAACCTACCGGCCACTTTCCCAATGCGTTTGATCCCACCAAAAATCACAAATGAAGCAATCGTAATGATTACTAGCGCAGTGATAAGGTTGGTGGTAAACGATCCTTCGATTCCAAGGTCTGCCAACACAATATCACGTATTGCCTGTGTATATTGATTGGCCTGAAACACAGGTAATACGCCAATCATTCCTGCCAGTGAAAAAAAAACAGCCAGTGGCTTCCAGTTTTTCCCTAATCCTTCAACAATTACATACATCGGACCTCCCTGTAGTTCACCCTTATCATCATAACCACGGTACATAACTGCAAGCGAACACGTAAAGAATTTTGTAGCTACGCCAAAGATTGCACTTATCCACATCCAGAAAATAGCCCCTGGTCCACCTGTAGCAATGGCAACAGCAACGCCACTGATGTTCCCCATCCCTATGGTAGCTGAAAGAGCCGTGGACAACGCCTGGTAATGATTTATCTGACCTGGTTCATCAGGATTATCATATTTCCCGATCAGGATTTGGATGGCATGCCGGAAGTACCGGAAGGGCAACATCCTGGAATACACTAAAAAATAACCTCCGCCACCCAACAACAGGATAAGCAAGGGCACTCCCCACATAAAATTGCTGAATGCCGCAGTTGCCTGTTCCAGAAATTCTAAAAACATTACTTATCTAAATAAACTGCAAATTATCCCTTTAAATGAATTCTCAAAATTCAGTTCACAGCATTAACGAAAACATGGCGTTTGAAAGAGCATGACATGTACTTCAGTATTAAAAAAAATTCGGCGGAGTGGAAAGGTTAAGGTTTTATCACCACCCTGGTGGTTATTGATCCATCATTAACCTCCAGTTTACACAGGTATAGCCCGCCAGGTAAAGAATTATTTTTCCAAACAATTTTATGTGTACCAGCAATAAGTGAATTTTCAGCTTTATCATAAATTAAATTACCGCAGATGGTATATATTTTTAAATCAATACCGCTCTTTTTTGGAAGAACAAATTCAATTGTCGTATAATCTGAAAATGGATTTGGATAATTTAATAATTTGAGCCCCGTACCTGAATTTACGTCATCGTCAATAGCTGTAATAAATGGCTCCCCTCCTCCACCGGGAATTTCAGAAGATATGGTAAAATATCCACTTACCTCTTCATAGCTTGCATCACCAATATTGTCCTGAATAACTTTAACCAGGGCTTTCGAAGTCATTGCTACCGGAATAGTCCACATATATTCAAGAATAGATGCCTCAATATCCAGTGCGACTTCCTGCCACATTTCCCCGCCATCAAGTGAATAGTATATGTCCCAGTTATTATCACCATGATCAATAACCTCCTTCCATTGAATGGCTATTGATGCCCCAGGCACAAATTTCTCACCTCCCTTTGGATAGGTAAGGCTGACATGAGCCACGGCATGATGTGCTAGGACCATTGTGAATAACAATAAAGACAAATAGGACTTGATTAACATGAACCTATTAATTTTCACTATTAAGAGTATTTTCAGTTTACAAGGTAATTATAAAGTGACGCGGCAATTGTCAGTAGGAATACACTTGGTAAGTTTGATCCTTTTAAAGCAACTAAAGGCGAATTCATATAACATAAAATTCACCTTTCAATTGGTAGAATTAATATGGCTCTGTAAAAGCATTTTTACCTTTATCCGTTCCATTTCATTTCTCATTTTAATTACCTTTATTGCCATTACTAAAATGAATTTGAATGCGGCAATTTTTACATATTATTATCAGTTCATTGGTATTTATATGTTTAACCATTCCACTTTTTTCGCAATCAAAAAATGCGTTAAGACTCCATAATAAAGCAACAAAAAAACTTGAAGATTGGCAAAATCCACACATTCAATGGAATCACGTGGGCAAGATAGCTATAGATACGTTCTCCATAAATCCTGACCAAGAGCTCATGGAAATCCAGATGAGTGTTCCGCTGTCATACATCCCGGCAAGAGAGGATAATTACCAATTAACCTTAAATTCTATCCAGGAAAAACTTGGCAGGAAATTCCGGGATTATACCATTCGAATTATCACAGATAAGCAATCGCTGGAATCCCTGATCCCAAACTTCTATCGAAAAACCATCCCGCTCGACTCAACCAGATTTAAACCTGAAAAATACCCCAGGATCCCAGTTATACGAAATATTCATGATGAAATACCAACAAAAGGATTGTTTAACCGAAACATTGCCATGTGGCACAGTCATGGATGGTATTACGAGGCAAAGCTCGATCGGTGGGAATGGCAGCGCGCAAGATTGTTCAGTACGGTAGAAGATATTTCTCCCTTGACCTTTGTGCTGCCTTACCTCACGCCAATGCTGGAAAATGCCGGAGCAAATGTCTTCTTACCCAGGGAAAGGGACACACAAATCCACGAGGTAATCGTCGACAATGATCGTTCGACCAAGTATTCTGGTCTTGCATTTTCAAACATTAAAAAAAAAGATACGCTACAGCAGGGATTTTTATTAAAAGATACATTGTTTATTGGAGATAATCCCTTTCAACAAGGAACATCTTTACGATTTCACGCAACAAATGAAGAACATACATTTATCAGGTACGTTCCGCATATTTCTGAGAAGGGTGAGTATGCGGTTTATATTTCCTATGTACAATCAGATGATAATATTTCAAATGCAAAATATATTGTCTACCACACAGGAGGAAAAACGGAATTCTCGGTTAATCAGAAAATCGGTGGTGGCACATGGATTTATTTAGGGACTTTTAAGTTCGAATCCGGTAGAAATGCATCTATTGGTTCGGTCTTACTTTCTATGAAAAGTAATGAAGATGGATGGATCACCGCTGATGCCATAAAATTTGGTGGAGGAGTAGGAAACGTGGCCAGAAAACCAGCCAGTGTATTGCTGCCTAATCAATGGTCCCTGGGAGGAGGAAAGTTAGGATCAGAGACATCAGCACTAAAGATTGATCCGGAACAGTTTCAATGGAAAACCAGCCAGCGGCCGAGATACCAGGAAGGTGCCAGGTACTATTTGCAGTATGCCGGATTCCCTGATTCGCTGGTCTATAGTCTGAATGAAGGAAAAAATGATTATAACGATGATTACCAATCCCGTGGCGAATGGGTGAATTATCTGATGGGGGCCCCGAATGGTCCGAATGTGGACCGTGAAGCAAAAGGAATGAATATTCCAATTGATCTGTCAATGGCTTTTCACACGGATGCCGGAGTAGCGGCCAAGGATTCCATCATTGGAACGTTGGCGATCTATAGCTCAATCCGTGATGAAGGAAAATTCCCTTCAGGTCAGTCAAAAATGGCGAGCCGCGATCTGTCAGATATGATTCAAACCGAAATCGTTCATGATATCCGGACGCAATTCAAACATGACTGGTCGAGACGCGGACTGTGGAACAAAGAATATTCAGAAGCATGGCGACCCAACGTACCCGCCATGTTGCTCGAATTGATGTCGCATCAAAACCTGACCGATGTGGGCCTTGCTTATGATCCCCGGTTTAAATTTGTTGTGAGCAGAGCCATATATAAAGGGATTACCAAATTCCTGGCATTCCAGGAACAGACAGATTATATCATTCAACCTCTGGCTGTTGATCATTTTTCAATATCTAAAATCAGTGAAAAGATGGTCCGGTTGAGTTGGAAACCTGTATTCGATTCTCTGGAATCAACAGCGGTTCCTACTAAATATAAAGTATACAGGCGAATAGATGATGGAGGCTTTGATAATGGTAAAATTGTAACGGGTACTACTATAGATCTGGAAATTGAAGAATATGGGGAAATATACAGCTACAAAGTAACGGCGTTGAATGAAGGTGGAGAAAGTTTCCCAGGTGAAATACTTTCGGTCGGATTACTTGAAAATGAAAAATCTCCTGTATTGATCGTGAATGGATTTGATCGGATTGCTGCTCCTGCCATTGTTGATGAAGGTGATTTTGCCGGAGTTGCCTATTGGGATGATGAAGGCGTGCCAGACAAATACAATATAGGCTATACAGGTGAGCAATATGATTTTGCTCGAACATCTGCCTGGCTTGATGATGACAGCCCAGGCTGGGGTGCCAGTTATGGGAATATAGAAGGAAAACTGATCCCGGGAAATTCATTCGATAATACCTACATTCATGGCAAGGCTATAATGGCTGCTGGCTATTCTTTTATTTCAGTCAGTGATGAGTCATTTTCTAATGCGGATTTTGATGTAAGTAAATATGAAACCATTGACCTGATCTTTGGAGAAGAGAAGACTACGAAAAGTTATTCCGGAGAATTATTTAAAATTTTTGATTCACCGATGCAGCAGAAGATAACTGAATTCACACAGCAGGGGGGGAAGGTATTTGCTTCAGGGGCTTACCTGGGTTCGGACAATATTTTAAGCAGTGATACCATTGCTCAGAAATTTGCCAGTGATATTCTCCATTTCAAATGGAGAACAAATCATGCAGTAAGAAATGGACAAATTTACACTACGGATTATGCCAATGGAAAATTCCAGGGGAAATGGACATTTAACACCACGTATCATCCAACAATCTATAAAGTGGAAGCTCCTGATGCCCTGGAGCCGGTGGGAGATGGAGCAATAACGGTATTCAGATATACTGAAAATAATACAAGTGCAGGAATAGCATTTAACGGAGATTACAAAACAATAATTCTTGGTTTCCCATTTGAAACTATACCTGATGAAAAGGAAAGGAATGATTTAATGGGACAAATTTTAAATTTCTTTAAAGAATAATTCGAACAACATTTATGAAAATATCATGCTTTATAGCTGGAGCAGAAACACCAGACCTGAAACAGACCATCGATGAGCTTAAGCAATCCGGTTTAGTTGAAAATATTTTTATTGTGAGCAGTTCCAAACCTCAAATCGAGGACACTGACTGGATCGAAGCAACTTCCTTAACTGAGACCGATGTATTAAAAACAATTTCAGATAAAGCCACAGGTGAATACACACTTTTCTATACCAAATCCTTGCCTCTAAAACTGGGACAATTTGGACTGGAACGTTTGTCTCGAATGGCAACTGACTCCAGTGCAGGCATGGTGTATTCAGATTATTATGAATTAATATCAGGACAGTTACAACCACATCCGGTAGTTGACTACCAGGATGGCAGCCTCCGCGACGATTTCAATTTTGGATCCCTGGTCATGTATAAAACTGAGGCCCTGAAAGCTTCTACCTCGGAAATGGATATCACATACCAATTTGCAGGCTTGTATGATCTGAGACTGAAAATTTCACAACATTACAAAATCGTGCGCATGCCCGAGTTTTTGTATACTGAAGTGGAAACTGATACGCGAAAATCAGGTCAAAAAATGTTTGATTATGTCGATCCGAAAAACCGTCAGTTGCAAATTGAAATGGAACAGGCATGTACTGACCATCTGAAAAAGGTGGGTGCTTTTTTAGAACCAAAATTCAGGAAAATTGCTTTCAAGCTGGGAAATTTTCCAGTTGAGGCCTCAGTGATCATCCCTGTGAGGAACCGTGTAAAAACCATTGCGGATGCTATCGAGTCTGTTCTTTCTCAAAAAGCTTCGTTTGATTTCAATTTAATTGTCGTAGATAATTTTTCTACTGATGGCACCTCAGATATTGTGAAATCATTTGCTGAAAAAGACAGACGTGTCATACATGTAATCCCGGATCGAAAAGATCTTGGTATAGGTGGGTGTTGGAATGCAGGTGTAGCCCATGCGCAATGCGGTAAGTTTGCTATTCAGCTCGACAGTGATGATCTATACATTGATGGCAATGTGATCAGCAGAATAATAAATGCATTTTATGAATACAATTGTGCCATGGTAGTCGGATCGTACCAGATGGTGAATTTCAAGCTGGAGGAGATCCCGCCCGGTTTGATCGATCACAAGGAATGGACACCTGATAATGGACGCAACAATGCCTTACGGATCAATGGACTTGGTGCGCCACGGGCTTTTTATACCCCGGTATTGCGCAATGTGAAAGTACCCAACACAAGTTATGGTGAGGACTATGCTTTGGGTTTGAACATAAGCCGGCATTACCAGATCGGTCGTATTTATGAGCCCCTATATTTATGTCGAAGATGGGAGGATAACTCGGATGCTGAACTGGACATCCAAAAATTGAATGCCCATAATTTCTATAAGGACAAGATCCGTACCCTGGAATTTTGGGCCAGGCAACAGTATGTGAAAGATGGGCAGCCTGTATGATGAATATACGGGTACTTTCTCATTATCTAATTGATACAAAAAAATTTAAGGTACACGAAGAAACCATAAAACTTGATTAATATATCCGAACAGGCCAGGCAATTAATAGAAGACCAGCAAAATGAATGGGAGCTGGCCAGAAGGAATTATGCCGGGTTAAAAAATGTGAAGACCAGGAAGCTGGCATTTGACGGATTCGATATCCTGGTTCAGTTCAATCCGGAGCGGATCAGGTCTACCGCAGCCAAAGTTGACACAAAATCAATAGAGGCCCGTCCATGTTTCTTATGTCCGAAAAATCTGCCTAAAGAACAACAGGGAATCCAGGTTTTGGAGAAATATCTTATTTTAGTTAATCCATTCCCAATCTTTCCAGAGCATCTAACTATTCCTCACCTGGATCACATAGACCAACGCATTGAAAATAAATTTGGTGATATGCTGGAGCTTGCCAAAATCCTCAATGACTTTACTGTTTTTTACAATGGCCCCAAATGCGGCGCCTCTGCGCCTGATCATTTTCATTTCCAGGCCGGGATCAAACGGTTTATGCCCATTGAGCGGGATTTTAAAAAAGGCTTATTTTTCCATTATCCAAAAATTGTAAATGGTGTAGAGGTAATTAAGTGGACAGATTATCTCCGCTCAATCATGACATTCTCCGGACGGGATAAGGATCATCTGAATGCAGTATTTGCAAAATTATTCGATGAATTGAAAAAGCTGCAACCAGATGAGGCAGAACCAATGATCAACATATTGACTTCCTATGAAAATAACCGATGGAATGTGCATTTTTTTCCACGAAAACTGCACCGGCCATGGCAGTATTTTGAAAACGGTGAAAAGCAGATCATTTTGAGCCCGGCCTCTGTGGATCTGGGGGGAGTTTTGATCACGCCAAGAGAAGAAGATTACCATAAACTGTCCATGTATGATGCTCAGGATATTTTTGAGCAGGTATGTTTGGAGGAAGAAAAACTTGAGCAAATAATTAACAACCTGTTTTAGTAATGGAATACAGCATCAGGACATATCATCAACAGGATTTATTAGCCGTCCTTCACCTTTTGAATACCAATTTGGATTATGATACATTCACTGAAAACATGCTGCTGGAAAAGCTGGAAGGCGATCCGTTCTGGAACCCTGAGAAAACGTTTATTTGTCAGGATGGAAAGCAAATAATCGGATTTATGCAGGGAGTGATCCGCGATATCAGAGGAACCCGCTATGGGTATATTAAACTAATGGCTGTTGAAAACGACTATCGCAGACTTGGAATTGCCGGGACCATGTTCAGTAAATTGGAATCGCAATTTAAAGCGGAACGAGTTGATATAATCCGTATTTACGATGTACCGATGAATTACTTCATGCCTGGTATTGATCCACGCTATACACCAGCGGTTTGCTTCGCCATCAGGATGGGTTTCAAGCGATTTGGCGATACCTCAAATTTAACTGTGAATCTAAGCAGTTCAGATTGGAATACTGCACAAGAAGAAAAAGTACTAAAAAACCAGGGCATAGAAATATCACGCCCTGAGACAAAGGAAAGACAAGAAGTAATAAATTTTGTGGAAGAAGAATGGGCGCTTTGGAAAAATGAAGTTGATATGGCATTTAGAGACGATCCTCCTTCAATTCATATTGCCCGGCTTCACGGAAAGATCAAAGCATTTTCAGCCCATAATGGCAATAACAAAGGCACAGGTTGGTTTGGCCCGATGGGTACTCATGCAGATCTAAGAGGAAAAGGAATTGGTGGTATTTTGTTAAAAAGGTGCCTATTCGATATAAAAGCGATGGGTCTAAAAGCAGCAATTATCCCATGGGTGGGTCCTATTGATTTTTACGCCCATCATGCAAATGCAAAAGTTGATCGCGTATTTTGGAGATATGAAAAACAACTTAAATCATGAAAACTTCAGTCCCGACCATTGATGTCGGCATTATGTTCGAAAAAGAAATCCATTTTACCCTCCATGGAGATTATAGGGATACCCGGGATGACCTGGTGACCGGTGAATGGAAAGCATGGTTTGAAAATGATGGTATTTACCTCACCAACAATCTGGCTTCTTTCCAGATTGAAGAAGGATTTACATTGATCCCCGAAAAACCAGACGAAAGCTCTTTTACCCTTCATGATGTCACCATCGGCATTGGCTTTCACTGGGAGCGGAAGGAGGACCAGGTATTTAAAGGCGGTTTAAAGTTTATTATTGAAGAAAAAAAAGTCACAGTAATTAACAGGTTGTCTATAGAAGATTACCTGACCAGTGTGATCTCATCCGAGATGAGTGCCACATCTTCCCTGGAACTGCTGAAAGCCCATGCTGTGATTTCACGCAGTTGGTTGCTGGCTCAAGTTGAAAAAAACAAAGCATTATTATCGGCCTCGAGTGATTATGTTTCATTGATTGAAACGGAAGACGAACATATAAAATGGTATGATCGCGAAGATCATGAAAATTTTGACGTATGTGCTGATGATCATTGCCAGCGGTACCAGGGGATCACCAGAGCATCCACCAAATTGGTGGAACAGGCTATAAGAGAAACCTTTGGTGAGGTCCTTGCCTATGAAAATAAGATCTGTGATGCGCGTTTTTCAAAATGCTGTGGAGGTATGGTGGAAGCTTTTGAAAATGTCTGGGAACCTGAACCCCATCCATATCTACGGAAAGTTATCGATAACGAGAAGGAACCTGCCGGATTTGATTTGGACCTTAAAAATGAAACGGCAGCAGAAGCCTGGATTTTAGGTAAACCGGATGCCTTTTGTAATACCAACGATAAAAGTACGCTCAAACAGGTTTTGAATGATTACGACCAGGAAACCAATGATTTCTTTCGATGGGAAGTGACATATACACAAAAGGAAGTCAGTTCACTCATTAAAAAACGAATTGGGATTGATGTTGGATTGGTACTAGATTTTATTCCTGTAGAGCGCGGGACATCCGGCAGACTGATCAAGCTAAAAATCGTAGGAACAAATAGGAACATGACCATCGGTAAAGAACTGGAAATCAGAAAAGCCCTGAGTGAATCCCATCTGTACAGCTCAGCTATAGTCTTTGATAAAAGCGAGATAAAAGGAAAAATTGTGTTTACACTCAGAGGTGCCGGATGGGGACATGGGGTAGGCTTGTGCCAGATTGGAGCTGCAGTCATGGGCGCTAAAGGGTACAATTACCATGAAATTTTAAATCATTATTTTATAGGAGCAAGTCTTATGAAATGGTATTAGTTTCTCATTTCATGAAAAAAGCAAATTGTTTCTAAATTGTAAAAATATTATAATCATTCATCCGTAAGCCTGCAACAGCATAGCGAAGTCGGACTTATTTTTTACTATTAACTAAGACAAATGGGCAAAAAGACCAGATCTCCATGGGCATGGGTCCCAACCCTTTATTTTGCTGAAGGAATCCCCTATGTTGTGGTAATGACAGTCTCTGTGATTATGTACAAGCGACTTGGTATTTCCAACACGGATATTGCCCTTTACACAAGTTGGCTATACCTGCCATGGGTGATAAAACCGTTTTGGAGCCCGATTGTTGATCTGCTGAAAACCAAAAGATGGTGGATCATCTTCATGCAATTGTTTATCGGGGCAGGCCTGGCCGGGATAGCCTTAACCATTCCAGCATCCGCATTTTTCCAATATACACTGGCTTTTTTCTGGTTGATGGCTTTCAGCTCTGCCACTCATGATATTGCCGCTGACGGATTCTATATGCTAGGTCTTGATGAACACAAACAAGCCTTTTTCGTAGGGATACGAAGTACGTTTTACAGGTTGGCCATGATCACCGGACAGGGCTTGCTGATCATCCTTGCCGGTTCATTGGAATCCAGAACCGGTTTGGAACCCTTGCGATTTGAAGTCACATCTTCCGTAAACCAGGAAATATCTGATTACGATCAACATATACAGATATATAATGAAGAACAAGGTGCGCAAAAATTTATTTTAAACAATCAGCGCATTCAACTTTCCACGAAAAAGCTTCCAGCAGATAAAGCCAATGAAATATCATCGTGGGCCAAAAGTCAGAATGAAGAAAACAAGTTTATCGGACCGGAAATCACTGCCGCAATCAGCTCACCTTCCTGGTGGTCGCAAGCTATTTCAGGCCCTTTAAAAAGCTGGTTAAAAGGAATTTGGGGGAAAGAGGAGGTGACAGTAAAATCTACTGGCAATTTAGTTGGTAATATAGCCTTGGTGGGAATCAGGTTATCCTCCCCACCGGAACCTGGTAAAAACGTTGTGTTGAATCTTGGGCGGAAATCAGGCGACAAAAATTTCAACCTGATCCATGGAGAGCGGTTGGTTTTTACGGATCAAAACTGGAATAAGAATGCCTGGGTGTTGGTTCAAATTGATTCAAAATTGAACGATGCGAGCTCTGCTGTATTTGAAGGCCTCTCCGGAAATATCCCGTTTTCCTGGTCGATCACCTTTTATGTACTCACGGGTATGTTTATCCTGTTTGTCATCTATCACCGGTTTATTTTGCCCAGACCTTCTTCCGATTTACCTGCAGCAGAAGGTAAAAATATGATCGGTGAATTTTTCAAAACTTTTGTCAGCTTCTTCAAAAAAACAAATCTGGGAGCTGCACTGGCTTTCTTACTTCTTTTTCGACTTGGTGAAAGTCAGCTGGTAAAGCTTGCTTCACCATTTCTGCTCGATCCCAGGGAGAATGATGGATTGGGATTGACCACGAGCGATGTTGGATTGATCTACGGGACTATTGGCATAATCTTCCTCACCATCGGCGGAATACTTGGCGGCTACCTGGCATCGAAAAAAGGGTTGAAATTCTGGATCTGGTGGATGACCATAGCTATAAATTTACCGAATCTTGTCTACGTATACCTTTCCTATGCAACACCGTCTAATTTTACAATTATCGCTTCATGTGTAGCTATCGAACAGTTCGGGTATGGATTTGGATTTACTGCCTATATGCTGTTTATGATCCTATTCTCAGAAGGGAAAAGTAAAACTGCGCACTTTGCCATATGCACAGGGCTGATGGCCCTCGGCATGATGATTCCGGGGATGATATCCGGTTGGATCCAGGAGATTATAGGTTATCAGAATTTCTTTATCTGGGTGATGATTTGCACAATTCCAGGCTTTATGGTGATTAGGTTTCTGAAAATAGATCCTGGATTTGGGATAAAGAAGGAGGTATAAAGGAATCCTGACAGGTTTTATTAACCCATCAGGATTTTAACTTATTTTTTACTTTGCTGGTGGTACGGGATACCGCTTCATCAATTCCTTTACAACCCGAGGGATATTACGCTCCCGGTTTTTTGGATTTTCATCAATTTCTCCTGAAACCACCCCCTGCCAAACCAATTTTTTACTTTTCGAATCAAATACGTCACAAACCAGTGTACCAACTAAATAATCATATTCGCTGTAGGAAGTTGTGGAATATCCCATGCCCCAGCCCCACCCAGCACCGTAGCCAAAGCCACCATAATATCCATAAGGACCTCCCGCACCATAATGATTGGTATAGGCTGTTGTTCCTGTTTTTTGATCGACAACTATAAAAAGGGAAACTACAATATCTCCATCCCTTTCCACTATGGAAACACCACGTTTTCTGAACTCATCTGCAAAAGATTGTTCAATCCGCTCTTTATCAAATCTGTTCAGGATTTTATCACTTTCTTCAGTCCAGCCATAATAGCTCAATGTGTTCACCTGGTTGAAATCAAAAGAGCCATCTTTATCCGAAGTGATCTTAATACTTGAACATGAAGCAAGAACAAAACCTGCAAATAATACTGTGAATAAACTTCTCATTTTTTTGTGTAATTGTATTAAAACGTTAGAATTTCAATATTAATCAAAGAAATCTGAAATTGTTACTTTCAGGTTGAGTTTTAAGAAAATAACATGTTTTAATCTCCTCATTAAACAATTTTACAATTCAAGCTCATGAGCTTCCATGGCACCGCGAGGATATCGAATTAACTCTACGAGATCCCGGATTTCCTGAGGTGGAGCGGGAGTGAATTTCATCACTATCCATGAAACAATAAAATTCAGCACCATTCCTATAAATCCTATCCCCTCGGGAGATATACCAAACAACCAGTTAGCTTCTGTATTTGATGCAGGATCCAGGAATTTGAAATTGATGATATAACCACTTGTAAATAATAATCCGACCACCATTCCAGCTATGGCACCTTCTTTATTCATCCGTTTATTGAAAATCCCCATGATAATGACAGGAAAAAAGGATGAGGCTGCCAAGCCAAATGCAAAGGCAACTGTAGCTGCTACATAATCCGGTGGATTGACGCCAAAATAACCAGCCATTAATACCGCAAAACCAGCAGAAACCCTGGCAATGATCAATTCGGCATGCTCACTGATATCCGGTTTTAATTGCTTCTTGATCAGGTCATGTGAAATCGCAGCAGAAATGACAAGTAACAATCCCGCAGCCGTAGACAGTGCAGCTGCCAATCCACCTGCAGCAACAAGTGCTACTACCCAATCCGGAAGCCTGGCAATTTCGGGATTTGCCAGCACCATAATGTCCTGATCAATGGTTAATTCATTATTGTCTTTATTAGCCAGATACTGTACTTTCCCGTCACTATTCTTATCGTCAAAGCTAATGAGACCTGTCGCTTCCCATTTGTTAAACCATTCCGGCAGCTGGTTATATGGAGTATCCTTTACAGTATTGATCAGGTTGGTTCGGGCAAAAACTGCAATAGCCGGTGCAGTTGTATAGAGTATAGCAATAAAAATCAAAGCATAGCCGGCAGAAATGCGTGCATCCCGTACTTTAGGTACTGTAAAGAATCGTACAATCACATGTGGCAAACCGGCAGTGCCCACCATCAATGCCCCTGTAATACAAAACATATCTAATTTACCTTTTATCCCTTCCGTATATTTAGCAAATCCCAGCTCTTCCTGAAGCCCATCCAATTTATCCAGCAAATAAGTGCCATCTGCAAGTTGTCCTCCAAAGCCCAATTGTGGAATTGGATTATCCACCAGCATTAGAGATATAAAAATCGCAGGTACCATGAAAGCAAAGATCAGGATGCAATATTGTGCTACCTGGGTATAAGTGATCCCTTTCATTCCGCCAAGAACCGCATAAAAGAAAACGATAAACATTCCGATAACTACTCCATAGTTAACCGGAACTTCCAGGAACCTGGAAAACACCACCCCTACACCACGCATTTGTCCGGCTACATAGGTGAAAGAAACAAAAAGTGCACAAAATACGGCAACGGTCCTGGCAGTTTGAGAATAATAGCGATCACCAACAAAATCAGGTACCGTAAACTTCCCAAACTTTCGTAAATATGGGGCCAGAAGTAAAGCAAGTAACACGTAACCTCCTGTCCATCCAAGAAGATAGACTGATCCATCATAGCCCATAAAAGAGATGAGACCAGCCATTGAAATAAATGATGCAGCAGACATCCAGTCTGCAGCAGTTGCCATCCCATTGGCTATCGGATGTACACCTGCTCCTGCAACATAAAATTCGCCGGTAGAGCTGGCCCTTGACCAGATGGCTATACCTATATAAACTGAAAATGATAATCCGACAATGATATACGTCCAAGTTTGAACATCCATAATATTCAAGTTTTTATGTTTAGGTGCAATTAACGGGATTAGAGCCCAATATCACTTTTCATCCAGATCGTATTTTTTGTCAAGACGATTCATCAGGATAGTATAAATGAAAATTATAAGAATAAATCCATAAATGGCTCCTTGCTGGGCAAACCAGAATCCCAACTTGAATCCTCCAATACGGATTGTATTTAATTCATCAACAAAAATGATCCCGCACCCATAGGAGATGAAAAACCAAAAAAGTAAAAGAATTGTCAGGTATAATAAATTCCGTCTCCAGTATTTTCTAAGGTTTTCCATTATCAGGATAGATTAAGTGAACTTCATTAAGTGATTTTTCAGCAGATCTTAATTTACCAATATAAACGGAATCATCATTAAAATGCAAATAGTAGAAAAAATATCGATCAAGAATGAATTTTAAAGCCTGGGCAATTAAGTTTCCTGACGTCAACTTGCTTAATGGCAAACCGCTGAATCGTCTACCATTTCAGCCTGTTTTAGCTGGGGACTTATATAAGGAATGCCGAGGTTCATTCCCCGCAAAATAAAAAGAAAAGCCAGTGCAATCATAAAGGCAGGTATCAGTCTATTAATCCTTCTTCTGACGTTGAGCCCAATAAAATTCCCTGCCAATGAAACTGCCAGCATAATAGGAAGTGTTCCAAGGCCAAATACAAACATGTACATTGCACCACCCAGGTAACTACCAGTAGCTATTGCACCGGCTACGGCTAAATATACCAGTCCACATGGAAGAAAACCATTTAATAATCCTATCAGAAAAGTTGCAACCACTGATTTTTGCTTTAACAAAACACCAAATTTCTTTTTCAGGAAATTTGTGAATCCATAGGCAGGTTTTAATAAATAAAATTTCTGAGAAATCCGTGATGGAATGAGCACCATAACCAAAATCAATACGCCGGCAATGATGGAAACTGTTTGTTGAAATCCCGCCAATGAAAGACTTTGCCCGATCAATCCAAACACCAGCCCAATAGCTGCATACGTAATTGCTCGCCCAACATTATAGAGTACTCGCCCAACAATTAGCTTAGTCCGATTATACTGCTGTATTGGCAATGCAATAGCAATCGGCCCACACATCCCAATGCAATGAAAACTCCCAAACATCCCGATAAGAAAGGCAGACCAGATCATAAGGTAATCACTTTTTCATCATAGAATTCTATGCCAGCAGATGACCAGGAGATTTTAATTTTCCACAATCCTTTACTCAGGCTTCCAACAGCGATCGTTTGCACGCCGGTATCTTCAGGTCGTATAGCATATTCTTTGTCCTCTTCAGAATTTGCTGGGCGATATAATTGAATTTTGCCTTCTATCCCCTGGACAATATGTGAAGCTGGAAAATTCAGGACTATTGATCGATTCTCAATTGAATACTCAAATTCTACAGGTTCCTTCAATGCCCTGGCATTAGTGATTTTGTCAATCTGATCCTGGTACTCAATTTCCTGTTTATAATAATCTTCAGCCACCAGGTCCACTTTTTGCCCCATAAAATAAAATACCATGGCCAGTGTCATGATGACAAAAGCTGAATATAGCATCACTATTTTCCATCCCCAACTCATTCTATTTTCCGGGATACAGGCCCAACAAAATTCGTGTTTATTTCATCAATTACATCGCCATCGGCAATAAGTTCCACCGCAACCGTCGTTTTCATCTGCTGGATATCTTTTCTAGCCATTTCAATGAAAAAAACACCATCTATTCGTTCTCCGGCTCCAATGGTTAGATCTTCATCACCGACACGTTTAACAGTAGCATCGTTATAATCTTTTACCTTCAACTCCAACGACATAGTTCGGTTTGTTTTATTAATGAACTGAATATTGTATAAGTTGCTGATCCGCTCATTTGGTTGTTCCTGGTATAACTGGCCTGGTACCTTTAAAATTGTGGCCTCAACATCTGTCCTGGTAAATAACATATATGCCACCACAAAAACTAATATTGAGAGAACAAAGGTATAGCCAAACACCCGCGAGGTAAAAATCTTTTTCCTGTTCTCCTTAATACTATTGTATGAAGCATACCTGATCAATCCACGCGGTTTTTCAATTTTATCCATTACCTGGTCACAGGCATCAATACATGCCGTACAATTCACACATTCCAATTGAGTTCCATTGCGAATATCAATTCCCGTAGGACAGGCATAAATGCACATCTTACAATCAATACAGTCTCCCTTATCTTCAGCTACCTTGCCTTTTTTCAATCTTCCTCTAGGTTCGCCCCTCAACCAGTCATACATGACGGCGATACTGTTATTGCCAAGAAATACGCCCTGCAATCTCCCATATGGACAAACCGCAATACATACTTGTTCTCTAAGTACTGAGAAAACAAGGTAAAACAATCCTGTAAAAACCATCAGGGCTATGAATCCGACCAGGTTTTCAGTTGGAGGTTGGCTAACAATGGCCCTAAGTTTATCAATACCTATTATATAAGAAAGAAAGGTATGCGAAATGATTAATGATACAATAATGAATAAAAGATGCTTTACACACTTCTTAAGGATCTTTTCGGAATTCCAGGGTGCCACATTTAATTTTCGCTGTTTGGTAGCATCTCCTTCAATCCAATATTCAATTTTCCGGAATACCATTTCCATGAAAATGGTTTGCGGGCATGCCCACCCACACCAAACGCGTCCAAATACTACGGTAAACAACACAACGAAAATTACCAGCGAAATCATGGAAAGTGCCACAATATGAAAATCCTGTGGCCAGAGGTGAATGCCGAGAATGATGAATTTACGATCGAAAACATCAATCAGCATCAACGGATCTCCATCTATGTTGATAAATGGCAAACCAAACATGATTGCCAATAAAACTATCGAAACAACAATCCTTAAATTGTGGAACCTCCCGCTGGGTTTTTTTGGATAAACCCAAATACGTTTGCCCTTCTCGTCAACAGTTGCAATCGTGTCACGATATTCCTCATCAAATTGATATAAATTATCCATCATTCATTTTAGAACAAATACTGAAAGCTACCTTCGGCAGCAATAAACTATATTTCAGCTGGTTGTTCTACAGGTTCCTCGCTTGTTTGGTTTTCCTCTTCGCCGGGTATATACTCTTGCCCCTCAGGCGCCTTAGGCGGTGGGGGATTTTGTGGAGTAGTTCCAACAAAAGTAAGTATATAACTTGCGACATCACGCATGTCAGACGGAGTCAGCTTGGTTTGCCAGGAAATCATTCCCTTTTGTGGCACCCCATACTTGATCGTAGTAAAAATGTCTTTAATACTGCCGCCATGGATCCAGTAATTATCCGTAAAGTTGGGACCAATCAGTCCTTGTCCTTCCGGAGCATGACAGGCAACGCATTCCCGGTCATAAATCGCCTTTCCATTTGACATAACCTCCGGTGCATCACTAAATTCCACATTATTTTCATCAATATTGTTTCCGGCAACGGACATCATGGCTTCCCGGGCTACCCTGGCCTCTTCCATGGCAATATCATATTCCTCGTACATCAGAGGCTGTGCATCGAAAACATGATAAACCAGGAAGTATATAAATCCCCAGATGATAGTAATATAAAATAGCCATTTCCACCATGGCGGTAAATGATTATCGAGCTCATGGATACCATCATAATCATGGTCCAGCATAACAGACTCTTCCTCTTCCACAGGTACTGCCTCTGTAGCTTTATTCATCATTTTACTCCACAACGATTTCTCTTTTTCGGGAACAAACTCTTTCCCTTCAGCCAAAGCTTTTTGCTTTTTATCTTCGAGGAGGATCATCCGGATAATACTCACCAGGTATAATCCAATAATTAGAATGAGAATAGCTACAATTAGCACAAAAGATAAAACTACAATGAGTAATGTTTCCAGATTGGAAGAGCCTGATTCAGGTGCCTGCGCAAAAACAGGTATCACAAATGCAAAGGATAAAAAGGAAAGGAGCATTCTTTTCATCCATTTGGCTTTTATATTAGTAAATAGCATAACTATTAATATTTTAATTCTTCAAATTAGTATTAGTTTCACCAGCCTCATCATCAAAAGGCAGGCCTTTCATTTTTTCAATGTACTTTTTATCCAGAAATAAAATCCACACTATCGTGAAGATAAAAAACACAAAAAACAAGATTAAAGATATCACGGGCCATATCTCAATATTCTGGATCTGTTCAAAATAATGCTTAAACATGATATAATTCCTAATTATTGAGCAGATGCAGTTTCCTGTACATTAATATCCGTTCCCAATCGCTGTAAATAGGCGATTAGTGCAATGATATCCAGATTAGGATCCGTTTCTATATTTTCTGTCTTCAGCTGGGCGGTTATTTGTTCGGCCTGCTTTTGTACATCTTCGATTACCAGATCCTCATAACCTTCCTCATAGGGAACACCCAAAGTTCGCATCGCACTGATCTTGTCAGGTATTCCTTCCTGATCATAATACTGCTCATAAAGCCACGGATATCTTGGCATCAATGATCCTTGTGAGGTACTTGTCGGGTCATACATGTGATAATAATGCCAGGAATCCGGATATTTTCCACCTAACCGGTGTAGATCTGGCCCGGTGCGTTTCGATCCCCAAAGGAACGGATGATCATACACAAATTCACCTGCTTTCGAATATTCTCCATATCGCTCGGTTTCCCAACGGAAAGGCCGCACCATCTGGGAATGGCAGGCATTACATCCTTCACGTATGTAAATATCCCTGCCCTGCAATTCGAGTGGTGAATATGGTTGCACGGAAGCTATCGTGGGCACATTGGATTTTATCAGGAAGGTGGGAACCATTTCAATGATCCCGCCAATCAAAATCGCAACTAATGAAAGAACAGTAAATAGGACAGGTTTTCTCTCCAGTGCCCTGTGCCAGTATCCACCTGTGATCACCTTTTTCTCCAGGGCAGGAGCTTCTGCTTCCTCATTGGCAACAAACTTGCCAGCAACTGCAGTTTTATACAGGTTATAAAGCATAATTAAAACACCTGCCCAGTAAAGTATTCCGCCAAATGCACGAAGCATATACATGGGTACAATTTGTGTTACCGTTTCCAGGAAATTTGGATATGCTAAAATACCATCGGGTGTAAATTGTTTCCACATCAGGCTTTGCACAAAGAAGGATGCGTATAGCGGTAGCGCGTAAAAGACAATTCCCAATGAACCAATCCAGAAATGCATATTTGCCAGCTTCAAGGAATGGAGCTTGGTATTCCACATTTTCGGGATCATCCAATACAGGATACCAAATGTCAGGAATCCATTCCAGCCCAGGCCTCCAATATGTACGTGACCTATGATGTAGTCGGTATAGTGCGCAACTGCATTGAAATTTTTTAATGACAACATTGGACCTTCGAAGGTCGACATACCATAGGCTGTAACGGCTACTACCATAAATTTAAGCACTGGCTCCTCTCTAACTCTATCCCATGCACCCCGCAAAGTAAGCAAACCATTGAGCATTCCCCCCCATGAGGGAGCAATCAGCATCACGGAGAAAACAGTACCTAAGGATTGCGCCCAATCCGGCAATGCCGTGTATAACAAATGGTGCGGACCGGCCCATATATAAATAAATATCAGGGCCCAGAAGTGAATGATGGATAATTTATAGGAATATACCGGTCTGTTGGCTGCTTTAGGCAGGAAGTAATACATGAGCCCGAGGTATGGAGTAGTAAGGAAAAACGCTACCGCATTGTGCCCATACCACCATTGTACCAGGGCATCCTGTACGCCTGCATACCATGAATAACTCTTCAGAAAACCAACCGGCATTTCAAAGGAATTTACTATATGCAACACCGCAACTGTAACGAAAGAAGCAATGTAAAACCAAATCGCCACATACATATGCCTTTCCCTCCTCTTGAGGATCGTACCGATCATATTGATCCCAAAAACAACCCATACAATTGCTATGGCAATATCAATGGGCCACTCCAGCTCGGCATATTCCTTGGAGGTGGTAATCCCCAAAGGAAGCGTTAACACAGCTGATACAATAATCAGCTGCCACCCCCAAAAGTGGACCCAACTTAGGGTGTCGTTGAACATTCTTGCCTTGAGGAGCCTTTGCATGGAGTAATACACTCCTGCAAAGATCATGTTACCCACGAAAGCAAAAATCACGGCATTGGTGTGTAAAGGTCGCAGCCTTCCGAAGCTGTTCCAGCCATCGTGAAGGCCACCTAATAAGTTCGGGTAAAACATGAGGAGGGCAATAATAATCCCCACCAGCATTCCAATAGTTCCCCAAACCACAGTAGCGATAGCAAAATACTTTACTATCTTGTTGTCGTAGCTAAATTTCTCAATTTGCATGTCTTAGAGGTTAATTTTGAAAAAAAGTCGCCAGGTTAAAAAAACGCGAAAGAGCAAATATATATGCTCAAGCAGGCCAAATATATGATAATTGTCATTTAAATTGAATATTTAAGTGAAAAGTTGAATTATTTAGATTTGTTAAAAATTGATTTATTAACTTTTAATATTACTGTATCCGAGTGTAAATGAATTATAGCAATTAAACTAAACGCCTTTTGAATTTTTTGTATAGTATTCTTTTTCTAATAGTTGCGTTATTGCTCTATTGGCTCTTTTTGAATTGGATGAAATTTAAAAGAATTAAAAATCAAAAATTATCAAACATAGACTATTCATTAATATTCAATTTTTGGATGATAATTATCGTTTCATTTATTGGATTTATTTACTTTTTTGTAAAAGCACTTTCTTGAATATAGATTTCTTTTTAATTATGCCTAGACTAAAAATTTAGTATTCTAATTTTAACAATTCTTAGTGATCTGGCTTTTGACTCTTGGAATTACCTTCTTTTTCCACCCTGGTTTTTTCCTTCTTTTTATCATCAAATAAGATCCGTATGGAAGGTGATACCGTATCGTCAAACTGCCCGGATTTTACTGCCCATATGAAGACTGCCAGAAATAATAAAGCTACGATCAGACTTATCACTATTAAAAGAATAATTACCGACATCTTATACGAGTTTTTTGATTTTAGCCATTAGGTTTGTAACAGTCGTCGCAAAGACAACCACCGATATACTGCTCAAAGGCATTAGAATAGCAGCCAACAATGGTGTCAATTTCCCAGATAGTGCAAAGCTGATCCCGAGAATATTGTATAAAAACGAAATGGCAAAAGCGACAATAACGATGTTCAATGAAATCCTGGCAAAATTCATGAAATCCGGCAGTAGATGTAATGATCCGGATGTCATAATCGCATCAGAAGCAGGAGTGAAATTTGACGTATCATCAGTCACGGAAATCCCAATATCACTTTGCTGTAGCGCTCCTGCATCGTTTAGTCCGTCACCAATCATTAATACTTGCTCGTGCTTTTCCTGCAATTTCACCACATATTCCAGTTTATCCTGCGGGGACTGATTGAATTTATATGTTGCAGAATTTCCGAAGAGATTGATCAGCCGCTTTTCTTCTGATTTGTTATCCCCTGTAAGAATGGAAAAATTAAACCTGTTCTTCAACAACATCACAATATCCTCAATTCCATTCCGATATTTATTTGCAATGCTGAATCTGCCAATCATTCGTTCATTTTTAGATACAAAAATTTGTGTGGCATCTATTACTTCCCGGACTTTCTCTTTTCCCGAATTTACATAATCCCAATTCCCTATCTTATAAGCATCCCCTTCCACAACGGCTTGTAATCCCGATCCGGTAATTTCTTTGTATTTTTCCAGGCTGATATCACTGGTATTTTCGTCAATACTTTCTGCCAGGATCCTGCTCAGCGGATGGGTTGAATTCATTGCCAGGGCCTTAATTTTTCCGTAATCTTCAGGTTTTATCCCTTCGCCTTCAAAGTTGACTTCACTGGCTTGTGTATATGTAATTGTACCGGTTTTATCAAAAACAATATGCGTGATCTTCAATAAACGCTCGATTACATGTACATTTTTCAAATAGAAATTCAGCTTTCCGAATATCCGCATGGTAGATCCAAGCGTGAACGGTGCCGATAAGGTTAATGCACAAGGACAAGCCACAATTAACACCGCGGTGAATACATTCATCGCAATTTTCAAATCTTTCCCAATCCAGAAGGTAAAACCTATCGCAGCTATGGCTAAAACTGCAATCGTAAAATACTTGCTTATCCTGTTAATAAGTGTTTGATACGTCTCATCTTTTTCCTTGGTAAATGTATCATTATTCCAAAGCTGTGTCAGATAGCTCTGGGAGACGGTTTTCACCACATTTAGCATAATGCTCTCTCCCATCTGTCTCCCCCCGGCATATATATAATCCCCTCTTTTCTTCGAGACAGGGGTTGACTCTCCTGTGACAAAGCTGTAATCAATATTGGCATAATCACTGTTAAGCACGCTATCCGCTGGAATGATCTCCTGGTTACGCACGCGGATCATATCCCCTTTTTTGATTTGACTCACAGGAATACTCACTGGTTTATTATCCAACATTTTAAAAACGGCCAAAGGGAAATATGACTTATAATCACGTTCAAAGGATAAGCCCTGATAGGTATAATTCTGAAACCACCTCCCAATCAAAAGGAAAAATAAAAGCCCGGCAAGTGAATCCAGATATCCCGGCCCTGACATGGTGGTAATTTCATAAATACTCCTGGTGAAAAGAACAATTATACCTAGCGATATTGGCACATCAATGTTAATAAACCGTTGCTTCAGTCCGGAATAGGCTGAATTGAAATAATCACTTGCACAGTAAAAAACCACCGGCAACGAGAGCAAGATATTCAACCAGGAAATAAATCGCTGAATATTTTCCTCCAGACCTTCAAAACCAAAATACTCAGGGAAACTCAGCAACATGATGTTGCCGAAGGCAAATCCCGCAACACCAATCTTCAGATAAAGACTGCGGTTTATGGATTTTTTGATCTTTTCCCCGGAATCCTCCAGGCTGATACTCGGTTCATATCCCAGCGTCGTTAGAAGCTCAACAAGCTGTCTCAATGAAATCTCACTGGGATTGAAATCTGCACTAAACTCCTTTTTTACAAAATTGACGCGGCAAAAATTTATGCCATCCGTGAGCTTATATAAATTTTCCAGCAACCAGATGCATGAGCTGCAGTGGATTGATGGGATATAAAAAGTTACCTTTGCCTTTTCACGGTCCCAGAAATCAAGAATTAATCTGGCAATTTCCTCATTATCCAGGTAGGCATATTTATCATCAAATGTCTTGCTTTTGAGGCTGATTCCCGGGTTTTGTTCCAGATCGTAATAGGTACAAAGATCATGCTGATTGAGGATTTCATACACGGTTTTACACCCATTACAGCAAAAGTCCTTGTCATCAAAAAAGATGTGTTCGCGATCACAATCATCCCCACAATGAAAGCAGGTGGGAACTACTACTTTTTCCTTTCCTCCCATTAAATTTGACTTTTTACTAATCAGGACATCAAAAGTAGTTGTTTTTCCATTGACTAACCAGCAAACCTATTTTTGCCTGGCAATCAATTCATAAAATATTTTTGTCATGTTGGGCTCTGCCTTATCAGCTGCTGAAAGCACCTTTTCCAGGGTAACTTCTTCAATTCTCCCGTCAACGCCAAGGTCGGTAATGACGGAAATGGCAAATACGGGAATCCCCATGTGACGGGCTACAATATTTTCGGGGATGGTGGACATCCCTACGGCATCAGCTCCTAAAATGCTGATGAATTTGTACTCCGCAGGAGTCTCCAGGTTAGGACCGGTAACACTGGCATATACGCCCGTGTGAACTTTGATCCCGAATTCGTCGGCAATATTAAGTGCCTGAAGAATCATTTTTTTATCATAAGGCTCACTCATATCCGGGAATCTTGGCCCAAATTCATCCAGGTTAGGACCCCTAAGCGGATTATCCGGATGAAGATTGATATGGTCAGTAAGGATCATCAATTCACCAATCTCATGAGATACGCTTAAGCCACCACATGCATTGGATATAAACAACTTTTCAATGCCCAAAAGTTTCATCACCCGAACAGGAAATGTGATCTCCTTTGCCGAATATCCTTCATAATAATGGAAACGACCCTGCATCACCACCACATTTTTCCCGGCAATCTTACCACAGATTAATTTGCCCTTATGGCTCTCAACCGTTGATACCGGAAAGTAGGGTATATCCTGATAGTCAATCACACAATTAATATCTATGACCTCCACAAGCCTACCTAACCCGGTTCCCAGGATTATCCCGATTTTTGGTATGTCTTTATATTTGCTTTGAATAAATCTCGCCGCTTCAAAAAATTCTTCCATAACCAACAAAAATTAGAAGGTTTTTATCGAAATTGAGTTTAAATTGCGAAGCTAAGAAATATTCGCAGAATCTGAAGTGAATAATTACTTTATCAGAATTTTAAACGATTTGTGTACTCAAATCACACCGGGGACCGAGTATTGAAAATTGATAAATATTTTTAATTTTACCCGGATTTTATTAAACCCTAAAAACCATTTTAATGAAGTTTATTGTATCGTCCGCAGCATTACTGAAAGAACTAAATCATATCAATGGCGTAATCACCACCAATCCAGTGGTACCAATTCTCGAGAACTTTCTCTTTGAAATTGAAGATGGGAAACTGATCGTCACGGCTTCGGATCTTCAGACGTCCATGATCACGGAACTGGAGGTGGAAGCAAAAGAAAGTGGAAGCATTGCTGTACCCGCCAAGATCCTGCTGGAAACACTGAAAAACCTCCCGGAACAACCGGTGACATTTTCAATTGATGAAAATACCTATTCCATTGAGATCAGCAGTGATAATGGACGATATAAACTTGCCGGTGAAAATTCTACTGATTTTCCAAAAATACCGGAAGTTACAGATGGATACACAGTAGATATATCGACAGATGCATTGTCAAGTGCCATTGCCAACAGCATCTTTGCTACGAGCAATGATGAATTGAGGCCAGCAATGACTGGTGTTTTTATTAATCTATCCTCAACCAATACTACATTTGTAGCCACAGACGGGCACAGGTTGGTTAGGTACAGAAGAGTGGATGTAGCTTCTGATGGAGAACATGCCATTATCATTCCACGCAAAGCCATGAACCTGCTTAAAACTACACTTCCTGTTGAGAACTCAAATGTAACAGTTGAGTTCAACATGGCAAATGCGTTCTTCCATTTCAACAACATTAAGATGATCTGCCGTTTGATCGATGAACGATTCCCCGATTATGAAAATGTGATCCCTGCGGATAATGAAAATCAAATGAGCATTAATCGAATGGAATTCCTGAATTCCCTGAAGAGGATATCCATTTATGCCAACAGGACCACCAACCAGGTGAGATTGAAAATTACGGGAAGCGAGCTTCAGATTTCTGCCGAAGATCTTGACTTTTCCAATGAAGCCAACGAACGCCTTTCCTGTGAACATGATGGTGAAGATATAGAAATCGGCTTCAATGCCCGTTTCCTGATTGAAATGCTGAATAACCTGGAAAGCAAGGAAATCACATTACAACTCTCGGAACCCAACAGGGCCGGCCTCATCGTACCGAAAGAGAAGAACGATAATGAAGATATACTAATGCTGGTGATGCCTGTGATGTTAAGCAACTATGTGTAGTGATTATCGTAAATAATAGAAACTTTACTTTAATAGGTTCTTATCTGCGATAGGAACCTATTTTTATGAAAGAAATAATAACTTTTGACTAATGTCAATAGGAGTAGCAAACAGTAATTCCAACAAAAAATTAGCCTATGTACAGGGGTGGGTTTCCATTTTGGTAAATACGCTGCTGTTTGTTTTTAAATATTGGGCCGGATTTGTTACGGGTTCACTGGCATTAATGGCAGACGCCTGGCACACCCTATCTGATTCACTCAGTTCAGTGATCGTAATAATCAGCACCAAAATATCAAGCAAACCTCCGGACAAGGAACATCCCTTTGGCCATGGAAGGGCTGAGCTAATTGCAGCAATCATTATTGGCGTTTTTCTCGCGCTGATAGGATTTGAATTTGCCAAGGACAGCATCATCAGGTTGGTTAATCACGAAAGTGTCGTTTTTGGCAGCTTTGCCATCTGGGTAACTGTAGCTTCAGTAGTTGTAAAAGAATCACTTGCACAATTCTCTTTTTGGACATGTAAAAAAACCGGAAATCCAACACTCAAAGCAGATGGCTGGCATCACCGAAGTGATGCAATATCATCCCTGATCATATTGGTGGGTATATTTGTCGGTAAATATTTTTGGTGGATTGATGGTATACTTGGTCTTTTGGTTTCTGCCATGATTTTTTATGCAGCATACGAAATTATTCGGGAGGGAACTGATCCTTTGCTTGGTGAAATACCTGAGCGTGAATTGCTTGATCATCTGAGAGAAATCGCTAAAGAATCTAGCGGAATAGATACACATATTCACCATGTGCACGTCCATCGATACGGGGAGCATATCGAGCTAACCGCCCACATCAAATTACCTAAAAATACCACGCTTGAAAAGGCGCATCAAATAGCTGATGATATTGAGATGGATATTTCCAGAAAGCTAAATATTGAAGCGACGATTCACATGGAGCCAATTTAGGAATAAATTACATCACCACTTCTAGCGTTGATCGTAAATGGTGATTCATTTCCATTTATAAAGAATTGATAAATCCACCTATTTTCCTCCGCAGTATCTCTTTTCAGGATCCAGGATGAAAGCTTCTCTTCAGAATATGATTCAAATGCGAGAAACCTTGCCGTAGATAAGGGCAATACATTCAATGGGGGTTGAATATCATAATTGAAAGGTCCTTGTTCGCCTACAATTTTGAATACGATGTTGTAGTTTTTTTGCCAGTAAAAGGAAATGATAGCACCATTCTCATTTTTAATTTTTATTTTCCATACTTCAACATTGTCCTCTATCACAGACAATTTTTCCAATACATCACCTTTAAATAGTCGAGTGGATATATCAATAACACTTTGTGACGGCTCATTATCGTCAATCCCAAACTGCTCTTCACAGGAAAGCAAACCCATCCAAATAATCCATATGGCCCACCGAAGTCGCATTAACATTCCTTTACTATGAATACAATTTTAAATCATATTTAGTTTATGGAAATTCCGATTTATCCGGAATCACTTGTTTTGTGTTCACTGTCATCCGGAAGCTGCACCCTGGATAGTTCTGTAAGTAATATAATATCAATAATGGAATGAGCAATAATGGCCGTTAAAATACCGAAATGTTCTGTCATTAAACCGAGGACACCTATGACAAGCACCATATACATACCATAAAAAGTCAGGGGAATATTGAAAGGATTTAAATAACCATGAAGCAAAACAAAAAGAATAGCAGTCATCCAAACACCTAAAATAGGCTGAATTGCACCGCGGAAAAACAATTCTTCTCCCACTCCGGCGCAAATAGAAATAAAAATTATTTCGAGCATATTCAGATTTAGTGGCTTTATGAGGTTGGAAAAAAAGACTTTTGTCTTGGTTAGTTTTGGCAACTCAACAATTTGCCATCCTGCTTTGGCGGTGATAATTCCAACAATGATACCTAAAATAATCTGAAGCCAGTATTGATCACTACCGCCAAGAAAATGTACAATCCTTACATTTCTGACAAAAGGAATAATTAAGACACCAAGTCCTCCAAAAACAAGGAGTGTCCCCATTGCCAGTGCCACTATGGTTTTCTTGCTAATCATAAGTTAAATAGGACGCCGACGCTTTATCTAAAAACCAATAAAGCTCCCTGTTAATGGGTTTAACAAGATACGCAGGATAACCAGATGCCTTAGGATCCCCATGAAGTATCTCCTTAACTTTTTCTGCCTTCGGTATACCCGTCACCATAAAAACTACCAAATTTGCATTATTAATCACTTTCCCCGTAAGGCTTACCCTATGCTGACCTGATATCGGGTGGGTAGTTGCTACACAAAATTCATCTGCATCCCATAAGTGAATTTGGTGAGGAAAAATGGAAGCTGTATGCCCATCTTCACCCAAGCCTAACATGATCAGATCAAAAACAGGTAATTGGTCTTTTGGAAAATTTGCATTTAATTCCTTTGCATACTTTGATGCTGCCTCGTGAGGTTTGAGCTCTCCCTGGATGCGATGAATATTTTGTTCAGGTATATCAATATGATCCAACAAGTATTTTTTAGTCATCCCATAGTTTGACTCTTCAGCATCCGGCGGAACGCAACGTTCGTCTCCCCAATAAACATGTACGCTGTTCCAATCAATTTCATTTACATGGTTTTTAGTTAAATCATCAAACCAGGTCTTGGGTGTATTCCCTCCTGAAAAAGCGACATTGAAAATGCCCTCTTTTAAATTTATCAACTTGATAAAATGTTCCGAAAAACCTTTAACCAATTGCTCGTTACTCTCAAAAACTAAAACTACAGGCTCTTTCATGCCATTGAGTTAAAAATTAAAGCTCACAATAAATCCCATCTTCCGCAAGGTTTTTACATGGATAACGCCAGGTAATATCAGGTTCCTCGATTAATTGATCGGCAACATCAGGTCCCCAACTGCCGGCAGGATACCCATATAGACTAGCATTACTATCATTCTGCCAATAATCCAGTACGGGTTGTACAAACTCCCAGGCCTTTTCTACCGCATCTCCCCTGGCATACAAGGTAGCATCCCCAAGCATGGCATCCAGTAGCAACCTTTCATAGGCGCCGGGCACATAGGTTTGTTGCAGATCGGAATAGTGAAAATCCATATTCACATTTTTTACTTCATATCCAGCCCCTGGTATTTTCATGCCAAATTTTAACAGGATCCCTTCGTCTGGCTGTATACGGATAACAAGCTGATTTCCTGTATTGCAAAAATCCTTGTTGTCTACAAAAAGTGCATGAGGTGTCGGTTTGAAATGAATCACGACCTCACTAACCCGGGTTGGCAATGCTTTTCCAGTCCGTATATAAAATGGCACTCCACCCCAACGCCAGTTATCAATAAAAAATTTCATCGCTACATAGGTTTCAGTTCGACTATCCTGATCTACGCCTTTTTCATCACGATACCCTATCATTTGCTTGCCTCTTACCTTTGCACCAGTGTATTGCCCCCGGATCACATGATGCCGCAGATCATATTCGGTCAATGGCCGTAGCGACTGAAACACCTTCATTCGTTCATTCCGGATGGATAAGGAATCGATCGTGGTTGGAGGTTCCATGGCTACCAAAGCCATTACCTGGAGCAGGTGGTTTTGCACCATATCCCGCAGAGCACCTGAACCATCGTAATATCCTCCTCTACCCTCCACACCAATACTTTCTGCTGTGGTGATCTCGACATGATGAATATAATTTCTGTTCCATAAAGGTTCAAAAATCCCATTGGCGAACCTGGTTACCAGTAGATTTTGCACGGTCTCCTTTCCGAGATAGTGATCGATACGGTAAAGTTGATCTTCTCTAAAGAATTTGAGTAATTCCCTGTTCAATTCTTGACCGGATTTCAAATCGTAGCCAAATGGTTTTTCGATGATAATGCTTTTCCAGCCAGATTTACCCTGGAGATTTAGCTTGTGTTCGGCCAGGTTTTCAGGAATAATGCTGTACAGATTAGGAGGCGTGGAAAGATAGTAAAGATAATTTCCATTAGACCTGATTTCCTGATTGAGGACTTCCAACCTGTTTTTTAGTTTGCTGTATTCCTCAGCCTCAAACGTATTTAAAGCCTGGTAAAAAATCCTGGTCAGGAACTCATCGATCTGCTCTTTTTGCTCTTTACCAAAATTGGCAAACGCAAGAATCCCCTCCTTCATTTTATCCCTGAAGCCATCATCAGAAAAGTCTGTCCGGCTGACACCAAGAACAGCAAATTTTTCAGGTAAAAGCCGCTGGGCAAACAGATCAAATACGGCTGGGACCAGCTTGCGATAGGTAAGATCACCTGAGGCCCCAAAGATGATGAGAATATGATTATCTGGCTTGGTCATTGCTGTTTCATTTTATATAAAAGTGATCAAAATCCAGGATTGTTCAATAAAAGATCATTTTTTTATTAAAAGAAAAAAATTTATTTGCGGATACTCAATTCGCGACTAACTTTAGATGCGCAATAAATAATTAAACTATGAAAAAACTATCTATAAAATTAATATCATCGTTTTTCATCCTCATGGTGATAACTTCGGCACTTTTCGCTCAAAAAAAATCCATATTCAATGGCAAAAACCTCGATGGCTGGAAAATATATGGTACAGAAAAATGGTATGTTGATAATGGAGAATTGATCTGCGAGAGTGGACCTGATAAAGGTTATGGCTACCTGGCTACGGAAATGTTCTACAAAGATTTTGAACTTGAGTTGGAATTTTTTCTCCTGGCAAATGGGAATAGCGGGGTGTTTTTCCGGTCCACTATTGAAGGCACAAAAATCACCGGATGGCAAGCAGAAGTGGAACCTGCCGGAGCTGAAAGTGGTGGTATCTATGAATCATATGGCCGCGGGTGGTTAATTACACCAGGCGAGTCAAAACGAAATGCACAAAAAAAGGATCAGTGGAATAAAATGAAGGTCCGCGTTGTGGGTGATAAAGTAACCACCTGGATCAATGGAACGGAAATGGTAACCCTTACCGATGAAAAAATAGGTCAGGCCAATGGGTCGATCGCCTTACAGATCCATGATGGTGGAGGCATTAAAGTGAAGTGGCGCAATCTGAAAATAAAGGAATTGTAATTCAATATATAAAAATCCCCTCCAAAGAGGGGATTTTTATTAGCCCGGTTTGATGTCTATTTCCATTTGGAAGCACCTTCCTGCATTTCCATTTCCCAATCCGAGTATGTACTAAAAAGCTGTTCAACTATCAGCACCTCATTTTTTGACAAGTCATTAGCCTCACTTATGTCCTGATCCAGATTGTACAATTCAGCTGGATGATCTCCCAACTTTACCAATTTCCATGGCCCCTGACGCACGGCAATTTCATTATCCATTTTCCAGAATAGCGTGCGCTCTGGTAATCGTTTATCCTCAAATAATAATCCTGTCAGGCTCGTCCCATCTAATGGTTGATTACCTGTAGGTTGAATATTTGCCAGCTCGGCAAATGTCGGATAAAGATCCATGGTTATGGCCGTTTGATCACTTTTCGTTCCGGCAGGGATTTTCCCCGGCCACCAGGCAATAAACGGTACCCGGTGCCCTCCTTCATATACCTCGGCTTTTTGCCCTCTCAATACCCCATTACTGGAAATGTTCTTAAATTCATGATTATAATGTATGTATCCGCCATTATCCGATGTAAAAATCACTAACGTATTCTCCTCAAGATGTAAATCCTTAAGCATAGCGATGAGTTCTCCAACGCTTTGGTCAACTGCTTCCACCATAGCCTTCACATGGGGATGAACATTTTCCCTGTCCGGAATTATCCCCCATTTATCATCTTCATAAGAAGTTCCCTTTTGACGGTGAGGTGGATCATTGGGGCCCTGCCATGGAAAGTGAATAGCTAAATGTGCCATGTATAGAAAAAAAGGATTGTCTTTGTTTTTTGTAATGAACTCCTTGCTGTGCTGTGTGATCAGATCGACACTGTAGCCATTCTCCATGTCCAGACTACCATTGTGCCACCAGTCTTCCCTACCCCAGCGATCGATGTGCGAATGATGATCTCCATCACCAGCACCCAATCCTCGAAATTCATCGAATCCCTGATTGACAGGTAAAAAAGGGAGCTTATATCCCAGGTGCCATTTGCCAAACATTCCCGTAGCATATCCCCGGCTTTTCAGCAACTCCGCGATTGTCGTGATTTCAAGCGGCATGCCTTTATCGTATTGGGTTTTACCGCTTAATGGTCCTTCAAACATTTCACCCAATCTATTTTGGTACATGCCAGTTAATAGTGATGCACGGGTAGGTGTGCACATCGGACCGTTGGAATGGAAATCAGTCAATAATAGGCCTTCTTCTGACAGTCGATCAATATGCGGTGTATTATTTAGTTTATTTCCATAACATCCCAGGTCGCCATAGCCAAGGTCATCAATAAGGATAAGAATGATGTTTGGTTGTTTTGGATTTTGTTCTTTTGACCGGCAAGAAAACTGTAATACAATAAGGATCAAAAATAAAAAGGCAAATTGCTTCCCTAATGAATTTTTAAAATTTACGGTCACCATACTTTCTATACATGTGAAAGAGAATTTGAGGCTATTTTTAAGTTTTCATTTTAAACTTACTCCCAAATACACATTTCAGAGTTGACGTTTCAAATTGTGATTATTTCAAAAAGATGGATACTCCCACGGTGCGCGATATTCACGACTCATCAGCTGCTTCGCCTCAGCATCTCCGATCACCATCTGCTTTTCGCCATCCCAATGCACACTCCTTCCCAATTTATATGACATAATCGCCAACAAGCTCATATTTGTGGCATATTGTGAATTTTTGATGTCAGCGGCAGGTTTCTTACCTGTCTCAATGGCATTGACGAAATCAGCCCAAAGCTCCGGGATGTTTTGATCATCAGGTTGATGCAAGGTGTGGTCCATATGCACCTCCTGGGCACCGCGTTCACTTGGATAAAAGGTCCAGCCATCCAGCCAACCCATGTGGAAAGTGCCTTTGGTCCCATAGAAAAATGCACCAATATTGTGCTTTTCACTACCCGTACTTCCCATGCGCCGATGTTCCCACTCTGCAGTGAAGTTTTCAAATTGGAATGTTGCAGTCTGCCAGTCCGGTGCATTCGCCAGACTATCTTTTTCAAATAGACCTCCTGTAGAATATACAGTTTTGGGATGCTTTTCCTCAGACCACCACAGGATCTGGTCGAACCAATGCACACCCCAGTCTGCACACATCCCATTGGAATAATCCAGGTAACTTCTGAAGCCCCTTGGATGCATGCCCGGATTAAATTGATGCAACGGAGCTGGCCCACTCCACATATCCCAATCCAACCCTTGAGGCGGATCCTGATCAGGTCTTGGTGTGCGCTCACGGTAATCATAAAGTACTACTGCCTTCACCATCTTGATATCACCCACTTTTCCTGATTTAATAAATTCCATACCTGCGACATTGTGTGGTGCCACATGCCGGTGCAATCCCACCTGCAATGTGCCTCCATATTTTTCCTGCGCTGCAACTATAGCTTTGCCTTCATTGATCGTATGGGCTATGGGTTTTTCAAGGTATACATGACAACCGGCTTGCAAAGCAACAATTGCCGGTAAAGCATGCCAGTGGTCAGGAGTAGCGACAATAACTATTTCAGGTTTTTCTTTTTGCAATAATTCGCGGTAATCCTTGTATAATTTTGGTGTGTCTCCTGTCAGCTCTTTAATTTTTTTAATTGCTTCGTCCAGTTGGTTTTGATCAACATCGCACAAGGCTACCGCTTTGCAGGTACCTGAAGCCAACGCTGTAGTCAAAATATTCATTCCCCACCAGCCGGAACCAATTAAGGCAGTGGTATACACTTTATGCTTTTTTGCCAGGATGATATTAGGGAAGGTACCGGCCACTAATCCTCCCGCGACACTTTTAATTATAAATTCTCGTCTTTGCATAATTTTCGGATAAATGTCAAAAAGCGGGAATGTGAATTAACCCACTTCCTTTCTATAAATGATTTGTTAACTCCAGGTCCTGTCCCAACTCTGGTCCTTATCCCATTCAGGTGTCGGGGCAAAATATTGCTCTCCCTCTCGCATATGCTCCCTGATCACTTCCTCATTCAGATCCACACCTAAACCTGGCGTTTCTGGGACTTTAATGTATCCATCCTGTAAAATAGGTTTTTCTATTCCTTTTACCATATCTTCCCACCAGGGCGTATCAACATCATGATGTTCGAGCGCTATAAAATTCTCGGTTGCAGCAGCACAGTGAATATTTGCCAGGAATGAAATCGGCGTTCCGGCAAAATGCATTGCCATCGCTATTCCATGTTCTTCAGCGTAATCACCTATTTTTTTAGTTTCCAATATTCCTCCGGCAGATGCAAGATCCGGATGAACCATATCCACAGCTTTGGCATCGATAAGCTTAATAAATTCTTCCTTCAAATAAATATCTTCGCCAGTCAGGGTAGGTGTTGTTATAGCTTCAGTAATCTGACGCCATTGATCTGTATAGATCCAGGGTACCAGATCCTCCAGCCAGGCCAGCTGGTATTTTTCTACGGCATTTCCAAGTCGGATACACGAATTCATGTCAATATGACCAAAGTGGTCAGCCGACATGGGTATTTCATAACCAACAATTTCCCTTACCTGGTGCACATATTCCACCATTTTTTCCAATCCGAGGTCCGTGATCTGGATTCTTGTAAACGGGTGTTTGGTCATCCCATAACTTCCCAGCTCTTCTGACCATTGTTTTCGCTGATCCCACACACCGGCGCCAATCAAGGCGCCCGGAATATCGCTGATAAGTTGAACGCCGAAATCCATTTTTAAAAAAGTGAATCCTTTTTCGATCCTTCGCTTCATCCGCTCGGCATATACTTTGGGATCGCGAGAAGAAGGGGTATCTGCATATATCCGAATTTTATCTCGATACTTACCGCCTAATAATTGATAGACCGGAACACCATATGCCTTCCCGGCGAGGTCCCAAAGGGCCATTTCTACACCGGAAACTCCTCCTCCCTGCCTCCCATGACCGCCAAATTGTTTGATCATTTTAAATAACTGCTCTACGTTGCATGGATTCTTACCCAGTAACCGGCTTTTTAAAAACAGCGCATATTTTGGACTCCCCTGGTCTCTTACTTCACCAAGGCCATAAATACCCTGGTTGGTATCAATCTTAATAATTGGAGCTTTGGTGGTATAGGCAATCCTTAAATCGGTGATTTTAAGATCTGAGGGATTGGAACTTCTGTTCACCTTTTGGGTAGCATATTCGAGTTCTTTTTCAGGATTACTATCAAACATATACCCCAGGGCCAGACCGCCCAATCCGGCTTTTTGAATAAAATCTCTCCTTGAATTACCTGATTTATTTTCCGGAGTTGACAAGATGGTCTTTAGGCGTTTTGAAATGTTTTTTGGGTTCATCGAGTCCATTGTTTTGAGATTAAAAATTATCTGAGTATAATTATCCTAACTTTTTTGATAATAATCAAACTTAGCGAACAGTAGAAGAAACTTTACCTTAAGAGCAGCTTTTTCCAAATTTATACCCTATGACAGATAATAAAATAATGTACAAGCTTTTCCTTGGAGGGGCAGGTGTTTGCCTTGCACTCTTTCTGTTAATAGTTCTGACAAATATATCAATCAGTACGGGCCCTTTTTTAACTGCCTTTTTTGTGCTACTTGCCCTGGGATTCAATGGATTCGAGCGTTTTAAAAGCTACTCTTATACCGTATGGATTTTCGCAGCTGTTACGGCAGCCATGTATTTTCCCCAATATTTTGTAAAGGCAGGAGATTTTGAATTTAAGTCGCTAATCGTTCCCCTGCTTCAGATCATCATGTTTGGCATGGGATCACAGATGAGTGTAAATGATTTTACAGGGGTGATCAAAATGCCCAAAGGGGTGATCATTGGCATTGTGGCCCAATACAGCATCATGCCCATTGTAGGGTTTACTATTGCCAGTATGTTTAATTTTCCTGCTGAAATTGCAGCAGGGATATTGCTTATCGGTTGCGCTCCAAGCGGCCTGGCCTCAAATGTCATGTCTTATATCGCACGTGCCAACCTGGCACTTGCTGTAACCCTTGCGGCCATTGCTACCTTACTATCACCACTAATGACACCCCTATTAATGAAATTGCTGGCTGGAGAATATATTGAAATCAGCTTCTGGTCAATGATGCTCGATATTATTAATATGATGATACTGCCAATTATAGCCGGGTTTATTTTTAACCTTTTTTCAAAAGGGATTACCTCAAAAAAAGGGAAAATTACTCAACTGGCAGTATACCTGCTGATCATACTGATTAAAAATTATATTTACCTGCGAACGTTTGAAACATCCGAAGGTGACACAACCACTGCCTTGCATGCTACCTTAATATCCATTTTCTGGGACCTGGCATGGTTTTATTTCCTACCGATGATTGTTGCAGCAACGCTCAAACGCATCTTCAAAGAATTTGAAACATGGATGGATAAAGTGCTGTCTTTCCTTTCCATGGCAGGTATCGCAGTGATCATCACGATCATTACTGCTGCTGGCCGTGACAGCTTGCTGGATGTAGGATTACTTTTGATCTTCGCTACCATGATCCATAATCTTGCCGGATATTCCCTTGGTTATGGGGCTGCAAAACTTTTCCGAATGTCTGAGAAGGATTGCCGAACAGTAGCGTTTGAGGTGGGCATGCAGAATGGTGGGTTGGCCTCAGGATTGGCGCTACAAATGGGAAAAATCGCAACGGTCGGATTGGCTCCAGCCATTTTTGGCCCATTGATGAATATTACAGGATCGTCCCTGGCCACGTACTGGCGAAGAAAAAAACCTAAAGATGAAGATTAATATTTAACACTTTAAAAAATAAAAACATGAAAAATATACTTACACTGTTCATTGGATTACTTCTGATAGCTAATCCTATATTCAGCCAGACCTTTTTATCTGAAGAATTGATGAAGTTTTATACAGCAGAATGGACTGGAGAACGGACAAAAGATGGCCGACCGAAAGTTTCTGATGAACTGTTAAAACGATTGAAAAATATATCGATTGAGGAAGCCTGGGGAGTCCTGAGAGGTGAGGGGTATCATAATCAGTTTGAATCAGGATGGATCATGCTCCGAGATGATGAAGCTTTTGTTGGGAGGGCGTTAACTGCCCAATACATGCCCCTAAGGCCGGAAGTGAACAAACGTATTTTGGATAACGGACACCAAAGCGGTCAGATCGGTGCTTCCAATTCCTGGCCTATCGATGCCTTGCAGGAAGGTGATGTATACGTCGCTGATGGTTTTGGAAAGGTAATCGACGGCACGCTTATCGGTGATAATCTCGGAAATTCAATTTATGCAAAATCAAAGACCGGTGTCATTTTCAATGCCGGGGCCCGCGATCTGGAAGGTTTATCCAGAATTGAAGGATTCAACGCCTTTGTGCGCGGTTGGGATCCTTCATTTATTTCTGAAATGATGCTTACCGGTATTAATTACCCAATACGAATAGGCAGGGCTACCGTCTTTCCTGGTGATGCCGTGTTGGCAAAAAGAGAAGGGGTGATTTTCATACCTCCGCACCTATTGGAAAAGGTGGTGATTACTTCCGAGTTTATTGGGCTACGGGACAAATTCGGTCATCAAATGTTGCGAGAAGGTGTGTATACACCCGGACAGATCGATGGTCGCTGGTCAGACGATATCAAGCAAGCCTTTCTTAAATGGTTGGACCAACATCCGGAATATTTACCAATGACCCGTGAGGAACTTGATGAATACATGAAGAGCAGGACCTGGTAGGTAATTGAGTAGATATGTTAGAGACTTAAATTGAAGATGTTCTCTCTCAAATGTTGGTGAAAACCATATTAATTTATAACAGAATTAAAATTCAACTTTTGCTTTTTCATCTGTTTGATAAATGGATTGTGTTTTATTTTTTTGAGCTAAAAAATTATGATTTTACCAGCAGTAATCCTGTTCTGGATAATATTCATTATTGGTAGCTATGTCGGTATAAAATACCAGCAAAGTAGGAACAAGAAACTTTTTTTTAAAGAGGGTAATTATAAAACCTTTGTCTGGTTACTCAGCATTGCTATCATTGCACCAATAGTATTTAATCTGCTATTCCCATCTGATCCTTTAAACCTGGATTTTTTAAAACTCCACTCTGATAAAATCCAAGAATTGGAGTCATTAAAAGCTGATGGCAAATATTTACAGTATTATCTTGGCTTATGTATCTCCGTTTTTAGCGAGATTCATATTTTAGGTCTTATTTCTGCATTTCTGGTATTTAGTGTGTGGTTTTATTATGTCAGAAATCTTGATTTTTTCAACCAGGAAAAAATTAAATACACCATTATTATTTCATTACTTGGGGCTTCATTCAGTTTTTTAACTTTTCCTTTATCTGATGCAATTCATGGTTTTTTAAGAATATCATCTTCAGATAATACATTTTACAATCTTTTTGTTTACAGTTTTTTAGGCATCGGAATAGTTGAGGAATTGGTGAAATTTGTACCGGTGCTTTTGATACTTTATTTAACAGATGAAATTGATGAACCAATCGATTTTATTTACTATGCCTGTTTTTCTGCACTTGGTTTTGCTCTCATTGAAAACCTAATTTATTTTAGGGAGATTTCAGGTTCAATTGTCATCGCAAGGGCATTAACCTCAGCAGTTGGTCATATGGTTGATTCTTCCATTGTTATATATGGACTTGTGCTTGTTTATTTTGGGAAAACGAAAAATATGACAATCACCATTTTTGGCTATTATTTACTTGGAGCTTTTGTTCATGCATTATATGATTATTTCCTGTTGGAAGGTTTGATACTCTTCTTTGCAGCTTTCTTTATTTTATTAATTCAAAGCTGGATGATTATCATTAACAATGCTATGAATAACTCCAAGTTTTTCGATTATTCCATATCATTCAAACATGATAAAGTAAAATTTAAAACTGCCGAATACTTAATGTTAATTCTAGTTTTTAATTATTTCATGAATGGTTTACTATTTGGCAAGTTGCAGGCTAATATCGAATATTTATTCTCACTTGGTTTTGGAAGTCTGCTTATCCTTTTCTATGTGAGCAGCATCAGTAGTTTTGACCTTGTACAGGGATATTGGAGACCAGTAAGATTTAGATTAAGTGAACCAAATGATGAATCACTTCCCGGTGCAAGAGGTATCAGTACACTTAGAACTATTTTTACAGCTAATGTTGTGAGACCTTTAAATCACGTTGGGAAAAACATCAAATTACACAGTCCAAGATATAATCCACGGCTTTTAGAAATTTTTACTATTGGCAAAGGAAAAATAGTAGACAGATTGCGAATGAATTATAAGGTGAAAAAAAGAATATTTGAGGATAATAATTGGTTTTTGGTAGAATTGACTCAACCTCTTGAAATTAATGAAGAATACGTAAAAAATAAGATCCTTATAAAGATCAAGGACACATTTGCTTCCTTTATCCATGATGAGCATATCAAATGCTGGTTAAAATTAATCCCTAAAGACATTGATCCTAAAATTAATACTGATATATCCAAATATTTAAGTTTTGGTTATATTATGATAAATGGCGAGGATTATAAATATGAGTTTGAATAACCAACTTTTGGTAAAAAAATGGAAAAGCCAGGTGTCTACCTGGCTTTCATATACTAAAATCGAGTTTATTAAATTCCCAACGCCTTCTTATTCCCCGCGACATCTATTCCAGAATCTGCAAAATCGTCAAAGGCTATTTCCGTTTTACGGATCATATGTTGAGCAATAAAAGGAGCACCTTCTGTCGCGCCATCTTCCGGATGCTTCAGACAACACTCCCATTCAAGAACAGCCCAACCTTCATAATCGTATTCGGCAAATTTGCTAAATATAGCCATGAAATCCACCTGACCATCGCCAAGTGACCGGAATCTTCCTGGTCGCTGCACCCATCCCTGGTAACCACCATAAACACCAGCCTTACCCGTTGGATTGAATTCAGCATCCTTCACATGGAACATCTTGATCCTGTCGTGGTAAAAATCAATAAACTGCACGTAGTCCAACTGCTGTAATACAAAGTGGCTTGGATCGTAGTTGATATTTACCCGCTTGTGATTTCCGGTGGCATCCAGAAATGCTTCGAAAGTTAGTCCGTCATGAAGATCTTCTCCCGGATGCAATTCGTAACATACATCTACCCCGTTGCGATCGAATTCATCAAGTATAGGCTTCCAACGCTTGGCAAGTTCTTTAAATCCCATATCCACCAATCCGGCTGGTCGCTGTGGCCATGGATACATGTAAGGCCATAGCAAAGCACCCGAGAACGTTGCATGCGCATTCAGGCCCAGGTTCTTGCTGGCTTTGGCATTCATCATCATTTGATCAACTGCCCAGGCTGTTCTCGCTTTAGGATTATTTCTCACTTCTGGGGCAGCAAATCCATCGAACATGGTATCATAGGCAGGATGGACTGCTACTAATTGGCCCTGAAGGTGTGATGACAGTTCAGTAATCTGTAAACCTGTGCCTTCTACCACGCCCTTTATTTCATCCGCATAGGTTTTACTTTCTGCTAATTTTTTCAGGTCGACACAACGGGCATCCCAGGTGGGTAATTGAACACCTACATAACCAAGTCCTGCCATATAATTGCATATGCTTTCCAATGTATTGAATGGGGCAACATCACCCATAAACTGTGCTAAAAAAATTGCTGGTCCTTTCATTATTTTTTTATTTTAAATTCTTTAATCAATTTTAGTCCAGGCAGCATTGTTCTGACCTGAAGCGATTACGGCATCTATAAATTTCATGCCTCGAACACCGTCTTCAACTGTTGGAAAATCGTTGTACACCGGATCTGCTTTCTTACCATCCAACCTTGCCTGGACTACTTTGGCAAAGTTCCTGTAGATGTTGCCAAATGCTTCCAGGTATCCTTCCGGGTGACCGGCAGGAGTTCGTGTGTGGGCGACGGCGGCAGCACCCAAATAACCAGAGCCTGTCCGGTAAACTTCCATAGGTTTATCGAGCCATTTTACATACATTGTATTCGGATCGTGCTGGTGCCATTGCAGTCCACCTTTCTCTCCATAGATCCTGATATTTAATGCATTTTCTTCGCCAGCGCTAATCTGGCTGCAATGCAATACACCTTTTGCTCCGTTATCGAATCTCAAGAGAACATTGGCGTCATCATCCAGAAGCCTATTGGGAACAAATGTTGAAACATCTGCACTGAGTTCGGTAATCTTTAGTCCGGTAACGGTCTCTGCAAGATTTTCTGCATGTGTGCCAATATCTCCGACAGAACCAGCTTTTCCAGATCTTTTCGGATCTGTCCGCCAGGCCGCTTGCTGTTGACCTGTTTGCTCAAGAGGAGTAGAGAGCCAACCTTGAGGATACTCTACCACGACCTTTCGAAGTTTACCAAAAACTCCGGATTTGCACATTTCCCTTGCTTGTTTTATCATCGGATAGCCTGTATACGTATGCGTAAGGGCAAATGTCAGTCCTGTCCTTTCTACCAGTTTCTGTAAGTGCAAGGCCTCGTCAAGTGAAAATGATAATGGCTTTTCGCAAACTACATGAAAACCATTTTCCAGGGCGAGTTTTGCCGGTTCAAAATGGACATGGTTTGGCGTGACAATGCTTACAAAATCCATGCGTTCATCTGGAGAAAGCTTACTTTCCTTCTCAAACATTTCATGGTATGTCCTGTAAATCCTATCTGGTTTCAGATACAGGTCCTGTCCCGAAAGAACAGCTATTTCGGGATCGACATGCAAAGCTCCGCAGACAAGATCAATCTGACCATCGATACCCGCAGCCATACGGTGAACGGCGCCAATAAATGCACCACGACCTCCGCCGATCATTCCCATTCTTAGTTTTCTACTCATTTTTGGATTTATTTATGGTTAAAAAAAATATTTTTCAGTTGTAGATCCATGAATCTTTTAAATTGAAGTCTAGATATACTAATCGAATTTCATGAAAAGTCTGTTTTAAAATCTACAATCAATATTAAAAAATTAATAGGGAGTTTGCCAGATTTTGGATACAATTTACCTTACTGGTTGTATTGATTTTCATCCGGATAATCTCAAGACCTTTTATCATTTATTACTCATAATTTTTATTTTAGGCAAACTCACTTACATGAGTAATCATACTATATTTTTACATCCCAATTCTCCATGATTAGTTGTATTCTTATATTCAAAAATAGGATGACCGGTCACATCAATAAAATTCCATATACATGAAACTGTAAATAACAAATAGAATCAGGTTGAGGCATTTAGTAAGCATTTTTTTAATAATTTTATTTTTGACCAGTACACAATTAGCTGCAAATGAATCTCGGCTTATAATTGATGATTATTACAGTTTTTACAATCCTAATTTGTACGCTAAATATTTAATTGATGATGAAAATCAACTAAATATTCATCAAATCTTAAATACAGAATATCAAGAAAAATTTAATCCTAATATTCAAGGAATTCCTCAATCCGGATTAGCATCATCTAACATTTGGTTTAAATTTACGGTGCAAAATTTACTGGATACCTCACCTTATCTTGAATTAGATAATCCAGCTTTAGACACACTTCAATATTTTTTATTCAATAAAGACGGAAAATTAGTACATCAGATTACGACGGGAAATTATAAACGAATTCAGGAACGCGAAATACGAAATGGACAACTCATTATTGATTTGCATCTGAATCAGGAGGAGGTGTATACGTGTTACATAAAGGTAAATTCCAAATCATCTTCGATCATGATGCCAATGAAGATCGCATCACTTAAAAAGTTATATGAAATAAATTATGATTTCATGATCTGGCAGGGAATTTATTTTGGTCTTGTTTTATTTATTTTCATTTACAACCTGTTTTTATACATATCACTACAAGACCTCTCCCATTTGTTTTTTGCGATGTTTATTGCTTGTATAGGTTTAATGTTTACCTTAATAAAGGGACTTGGGATGAACTATATGTGGAATGATTTCCCAGAGTTTAACAGACTTACGCCACTTCTTGGTGCTGCCTCAGGAATATTTATTATCCTATTCACTGCTCAATTTCTAAATTCAAGATTGAAAACTCCAAAGATGCATGTTTGGCTTCTCGCCCTTGTCGGATTTTATCTGATTGTAATAGGTCTGAATGTTAGCGGAGCTCATTTTCTCTCATTAAAAATCTTAGAATACAATTCAATCATTGTCCTTTTCTTCCTTTTGTTTGTTGCTATAAAATCCTGGCAAAATGGTTTTGAACCATCAAAATTTTACCTGCTTGCCTGGTCGTTTTTTATAATAGGCTTTATTTTATTTTTGTTCCGGGAAAATGGGCTCATCGCAATAAATCAATTTATGGCAAATATTCTCCAAATTAGTTCTACGATTACAATTCTATTTATGTCATTTGCGCTGAGTAAGAAAATCAATATATATATTGAAAAAAGAAATGAAGCTCAGGAACTTGCATTAAGTACGGCAATTGCACATGAAAAACTAATCTCAAATCAAAATCAATTGTTGGAAGCAAAAGTAAATCAACGGACTATTGACCTGGAACAAACCATCTCGACACTCAGTTTACAGCGAAAGGATCTTCACGAAGCAAATAATTTCAAGGATAAGGTATTTTCAATAATTTCCCATGACCTGAAAAGCCCAATCTCTACCTTGGCAGGATTACTTAAATTAATGAAAATCAAATCACTTGATGAACTGGAAAGGGCGAAGGTTGTTGAAAATCTTGAAATAGCACTGAAAAACACAAAAAATCTGCTTGATAATATATTGGCCTGGGCGCATAAAAATAACCGGGATCATGCTGAGAATGATGAAATTGATTTGTATAATACTATTGAGGAAATTTTGCTTCTATTTCAGTATCAGGCTGACTTGAAAAGTATCAAGCTTATAAATATGGTGGAGCAAGATTTCTTTATTTATGCAAATAAAAATATGCTTCAGCTTGTACTGAGGAACCTGATCTCAAATGCTATAAAATTTACTCATAAAAATGGCAGTGTTGAAATTAGCATGATACAGGATTTTCCAAATGTATTGATTATAGTTAAAGATGATGGCATTGGCATGAGTAAGCAAATTAGGGAAAACCTCTTTAAATCAAATGAACATACAAGTACTCCTGGCACTGAAAATGAAAAGGGGACCGGCCTTGGGCTTATGCTTTGCAAAGAATTTTTAGATAAATACAACGGTGCCCTGCACGTAGAAAGTAAACAGGGTAAAGGAACTACTTTTACCATTATTCTTAAAAATGCAATTCCAATCCTGGAAACAGTGTTGAATTAATAATGACCTTCTATTTGGATATATTTTTTATTAATTTAAAAGGTTGCTATACCTTTAACTCATGAAAAATATTAACCATTCACTCAATTGGTTCGAAATACCAGTATCTGATTTTGAACGTGCAAGAAAATTCTACAGTACCATTTATGATTTTGATATGCCTTCAGTTAGAATGGGCGAAAACCAATTAGGATTTTTCCCTGTGCAACCAAAACATATTGGTGGAGCTATTGTAAAAGGAGAAGGGTATATCCCAAGTCAGCATGGTGCGCTGATCTATCTAAATGGTGGTGAAAACCTGGAAGATGTACTTCAAAAGGTAAATAAAGCTGGCGGGAAAGTGACGAAGGCGAAAACACAGATAACCGCTGATTTAGGTTATTTTGCTACTTTTATAGATACTGAAGGAAATAAAGTTGCGGTGCACTCAATGCAATAAAAAAGGGGCCACACGACCCCTCTCTTATATTTTTAATTAAATCTAGTTATTCCTGGTCTTCCTTTTTTTCTTTCTCTTCCTTCTCAGTTACCAGATCACCATCTTTGAGACGCTTAGAAACAGCGATAAACGGTCCCTTGATTACACGATCCCCTATGTTAATACCACTGAGAATTTCAATATTTTCAAAATCGCTTATGCCTGTTTCTACCTCTACCATTTTGGCTTTCCCCTCATCAACTAAAAATACAACTTCAACTGCTTCATCATCTTTTTCAGAAATAGCACTACTCTCTGTGGAGGAACCTTCATCATTTTCTTCGGTATTTTCTTCGCCTTCACTTGTCGTTTCATTTGGATTCCTAGTGGTTACCGCAGCTAGTGGAATCGTCAAAATATTATCCTTCACTTCTGTTGTAATGTCCACGCTGGCTGTCATTCCAGGCCTGAATGGTGAAACTGAGCCCTGCTCTTCCACAAGATCCTGATAAGAACTGTTCAATATCCTAATCCTTACTTCAAATTCTGTAACGGCATCAGGTGAAGTTTTATCATTGGCAGTATTCGCAATATTTGTCACTGCTCCTTTAAACAGTTTACCGGTATGCGAATAGGAATCGACATCAATTTCTGCGGTATCACCAACGGATACCCTGATAATATCATTTTCATTTACGTCTACCCTTGCCTCCATTTTGGTAAGGTCGGCAAGCCTTAGCATTTCGGTTCCAGCCATTTGAGCAGTTCCGACAACCCGCTCTCCCAGCTCGACATCCAATTTTGATACGATACCTGAAATTGGTGCTCGGATGGTGGTGAAATTTAAGTTCTCCTCCGCTTCTTTCACCGACGCCTGGGCACTGGCAACAATAAATTCGGCCGCTTTCTCCGATTCTTCGGCTGAATTAAGATCACTTACTGCCACTTTATAATTCGCTTCTGAAATTTCAAAATCGGCATCCGAAATTACCTTTTGATCTTTAAGATCTTTATTGCGCTTGTATTCACTTTCAGCTCTAATTAATTGTGCTTCGGCCCGGGCAACCCTCGCTCTGGCGTCAGCTAAATTTGCTTTTTGTTGATTTAAATTTGCCTTCACCCGTTCCAATGATGACTGATAAATATCTGGCCGGATTTTTAAAAGCACCTGATCACGTACGACAGAGTCACCCTCTTCGACGTTAAGTTCGATTATTTCACCAGGAACATCAGGTGAAATTTTTACCTCATACACTGGTTGAATCATTCCTGAGGCACTCACAGTTTCAATTATTCGCTCAGTTTTTGCTTCTGAGACTTCAACCTCAATTTCTTTTGTTTTACCAATCCAGCCAGCTGATTTGCCAATAATCGCAAAAATCACCAAGACCACAACCAGCCCAATAAGGATATATAAAACTTTATTTGATTTCTTTTTCTTTGCCATTGCTACCTATAACGTTAAAGGGTTTCCTAAATAAAAATCTAATACTTTAAGCTTAAAAATATAGTCAAATTTAGCTCGTACAAGATTTGATCTTGCAGAGAACAAATTGAAACTTGAAACCTGGTAATCGACATAGTTCAATGCCCCGAGATTATAACTTCGCTCTGTAGCCCTGAATGATTCCTCCAGTGCTTCAACCTGCTTTTGCGCCGCATTGTATACCTTGACGGCTGCCTGGGCATCGTTATATGCAGTTTCAATCGTCTGCCTCAATAAGTTTCTTGATTCCAATGCATTTATCTCGGCAAGGTCATTTTGAATTTTTGCCCGTTGTACATTTGCACTTGTCTGCCATCCATTAAATATGGGAATACCAATATTAAAACCTGCTGCATAACTTCTGTTATCTGACCACTGGGTAGGTATGTTCTGTACTTCTCTGACAGCAACTTCCGTGGTGATAGGAAATGCATTTACTAACTGCGTAGGGTCATCCCTGAGATAACCTACCGTACCTAAATCCTGGATCACCGTTTCATATTCTCCGGTTGGGACACTATATTGGTCGGAATAATTTGTATTATACTGACCCTGGAGACCAACGGTCGGAAATCGCTCACTTTTTGCTACCATCACACCTAATTCTGCACTCTCAATACGCAAGTCAGCGGATTTGATTTCCGGTTGAACAGCAACAGCTTGTTGGTAGACCTCGCCCACCGAATACGGAACAAAAGTATAGTTATCTGCATCAAATTCAGGTGTCACGATATCAAACTCCTGCTCAGCCGGAATTTGCAAGTATTGCATTAGCTGCAAAATTGCAACATTTACGTTGTTTTCCGCATTGATCACATCCACCTCGTTGCTTGCCACCTGAGATTGCAGATCTAAAAGATTGGTTCTTGGCAAAGAGCCCGCATTGACCAATTTTTCTGTTTGTTCCATCTGAGCTTTGGTCGTATTAAGTTGAAACCTGGAATTCTCCAGTAATTCCCTGGTAAAGATGATCTGCAAATAACCAAAGACAACATCAAGTGCTACATCATTCTTCGATTTCTCCAGGTCATAAAAACTCGCCTGAACATTTTTTTCTCCCTGTTTAATTGTCCTGTTAAGTTGCGAACCCCTGTACACCAGAAATTGACTTGATGCACTTGCCCCATTAGAAGTTATCTGCTGTGTACTGAAAAGGTTAGTAGTCGGATCGATGGATCTTCCCCATCGCCAGCTATTGAAAATGTTCATGTTTAACGTAGGGATCCTTGATAATTTGCTTTGCTTTAAGATTATTTCTTCATTCTGCATAGAGAGTTCTGACCGTTGCACATTCAAATTATTTTCAAACGCATAGTTCACACATTCTTCCAATGTCCATATCGTATCATTCTGTGCTTTCAAAGGAAATATGGGTGAGAGAATCAAAGCAAGGATTAGCACTTTTATTAATCTCATATAATTAATATTTATTTTGCCAAAAAAAAGTTAGCATAGCACCTAACTGATTTTACGAATTCAAAGTCAAGATTAATTAATAATTTTATTGGCAAGAATATATTATTTATAAAAGGCAAAATGCTTACATGAAAGCGATATTAAATCATAAAATTACTGATTGGGACGCTATACGCTTATCACCAGACAACCGGGCTTTTAAATATGGAGATGGTTTCTTTGAAACTATTTCTATAGTAAATGGAGTCCCAAGATTGTTGAAAAACCACATAAACCGTTTAAGAAAAGGAGCAGCATTGCTCAAGTTGGACGTACATACAATGTTGAATTTAGGAAATATCCGGAAATCAATTCATGCCTTACAAGAAACAAATGATATATTAGGAAACGCAAAGTTGAGATTAAGCATCTGGCGAAATACTTCCGGATTATATACACCTGCCGACGGTCAGGCGCAGATGTTAATGACCATTGAAAGCCTGATAATCCAGAAAGTTTCAATTATCCAAAATGCAGGATTTTCAGATATTATAATTAATTACCCATCACCGTATTCAAGTTTTAAAACCTTAAGTGCGCTTAAATATGTCCTTGCCGGGATTGAAAAAAAGAACCACCATTTTGACGATATCATCCTTTTTGATTACAGGGGATATGTCTCCGAAACCCTAAACTCTAACATCTTTTGGAAAAAAAACTGCACGTATTTTACCCCACCCTTATCCACGGGATGTGTAGCAGGTATTATGCGTAACTGGTTAATGGATGAACTGAATATGAGAGGATTTCCCGTTGAAGAAAAACTTGCCCTGAAAGATGATATCCTGGAGGCCGAATGCATTTTCACCACAAATGCCTTAGGTATATGTCATGTAAAATATATTGGTGAACGCTCTTTCATCATGGATCCCATTTCCCAGGAAATTATTGAAGGCATTAGCTAAACTTTATTCTTTCTTCAATTCACCTTCAACATGTATATCGGTTATGTCCAGGAAATCTTCAATTTTGTGTTCGATAAATCTGCCCTGTTCAGGGCTGTGTAAACCTTTAACCAGTGTAATAACATCCTTGTTGGTTAAAATTACATTGATTTGATAGGTTGTCGCATAAAGGTAGTAGCGGTGGCCAATTCGGTGCCGAGTAACATACAATTGAGTAACGTCTTTCTTTTTTAACACAAGATTCCTGCTGAACGGGACAGGACCATGCCTAACATCAATTTCCTGATGGGTAACATGAATTTTTGTAGAATTAATCAACTTTGCCAGAGAATAATAAAATATAATTAACGTGGCTGAAAGGAGTATTATTACTGAAATGGTGGGTTGTTTAAAATCACCGATTATGTAATCCGAATTAATTAAAAAAAAGGCAAATAAAGGAGCCGCAATCAAGGAGAATAAATATTTTGCCTTATACCAGGAATACTCAAACTCAAGGCTTTCCGCTCTCTCATTCAGATGCATATTTTTTGGAATTTCTATATTTCCTGCCTTCATCAAATACAATTCCTTTATGCAAAAATAGTCAATTGTAACTAAAACGTCCTTGGCACAAATTTACATAAGATATTATCACGAATGTGAATTTTTGCATAAATAAATCACGACACTACCGGCATCATGTAAATTGAAAACTAACCACTCAAGTCCTAACAAGGCAAAATATTAATAAAAGTATTTTTTACCTTTATTATTTATTGTATTTTTGTTCAACTTACAGGAGTTTATTTTAAGTAAAGGTTCTTACCGAATTTATAATGTTTATCACGTCTAAACACGCTTAACCATGTTATCGGAAAAAATAAGAAAAAAGTTTAGTTCCTCCTTCAATAAAAATCCATTGATAATCAGATCGCCTGGAAGAATCAACATGATAGGCGAACATACAGATTACAATGAAGGTTATGTAATGCCAGCAGCCATCGATAAAGAAATCGTTTGTGCGATCAGCACCAATTACAGTAATACCTGTAAAGTGATCGCATCAGATCTGGATGAATCCATTGAATTTGATATAAATAAACTCACCAAATCAAAAAAGGGCTGGCCAAATTATATACTTGGTGTGATTGAACAATTTCAAAAACGGGGTTTGGAAATCAAGGGATTTGATTGTGTTTTTGGTGGTGATATACCGCTGGGTGCAGGTCTCTCTTCCTCAGCAGCAATGGAATGTGCTTTTGCATATAGTTTCAATTTACTTTTTGAACATAACCTTTCAAAACTCGAGTTGGTAAAACTCTCCCAAGCCGCTGAAAATGAATTTGTTGGTGTAAAATGCGGCATTATGGATCAATTTGCGAGTATACATGGCAAGGCCGATAAGATATTTAGACTAGATTGCAAAACCCTGGATTATACCTATTTCGATTTTGTATTGGAAGAATATCGACTTGTATTATGTGACACCCAAGTAAAACACTCTCTCGCATCGTCAGAATATAATACACGAAGAAAAGAATGTGAAGCCGGAGTGGAGATAATCCAAAAACACGAAAATAATATTCATTCCCTGAGAGATGTTACAATCGAACAATTACACAAATACAAAACAGAATTTGACCCTGTTACTTTCAACCGCTGTAAATATGTAGTTGAAGAAAATAATCGCGTCATTGATAGCTGCAATCTATTGAAAAAAGGAGATCTGATTGGATTCGGACAAAATATGAATAAAACCCATGAAGGATTAAGTAAAGATTATGAAGTGAGTTGCCAAGAATTGGATTTTTTGTATGAAAACGCCTTAGCGTCAGGAATGGTCATTGGTTCACGAATGATGGGAGGTGGATTTGGAGGATGTACGATAAATATTGTCAAGATTGAAATGCTGGATGAATTTGTAAAATTCATGACTCATGCATACAAAAATGAATTAGGGCATGAGCTCAAAACATATATCGTAAAAATAGAAAACGGCACAAGTAAACTTTAACTACTATGAGTCAATTTGATCTAAAAGAGCATCCGCATAGAAGATACAATCCACTTAATGGTACCTGGGTATTGGTTTCGCCGCACCGATCAAAACGACCATGGCAGGGGCAGGTGGAAAAAACGATAACAGATCAGCGGCCGAAATATGATCCGGGATGTTATCTATGCCCTGGCAACACCCGTGCAAGCGGAGATATTAATCCTCCATATGATGGTACATATTCGTTTGTCAATGACTTCGCAGCCCTGTTGGAAGATGCACCCGAGGGCAGCCATGAACATGGGGATATTTTTAAGGCTTTCGGACAAAAGGGTATCTGTAAGGTAATTTGTTTTTCACCCAGGCATGATCTCACTATTCCTGAAATGGAGACCATTGATATCAGAAATGTGGTAGACTTGTGGGTAATAGAATATGAGGAATTAGGAAGAAAGGATTTCATCAACTACGTTCAAATATTTGAGAATAAAGGATCCATAATGGGTTGCAGCAATCCCCATCCCCACGGCCAAATCTGGTCACAGAGTATTATACCGCAGGAACCTGCCCGAAAAACGGAAAATCAAAAGACTTATTTTGAAAAACATGGAACAAGCCTGCTTTCAGATTATTTAACTATCGAATTGGAGGAAAGGACAAGGATTATTGCAGAAAACGATCATTTTGTGGCACTGGTTCCATTTTGGGCAGTTTGGCCTTTTGAAACAATGATCATTAGCAGGCGACATGCTCCCAATATAACCTTACTTACCAACGAAGAAAAAGATGCTTTTGCCGATATGTACAAAAGACTAACAACAAAATACGATAACCTTTTTGAAGTATCTTTTCCCTATTCTGCTGGAATCCACCAAAGTCCAACTGATGGATTAATGCATGAGTATTGGCATATGCATATGTCCTTTTATCCTCCATTACTGAGGTCTGCCACTGTTAAAAAATTTATGGTAGGATATGAAATGCTGGCCGAACCCCAGAGAGATATTACTCCTGAATTCAGTGCACAAAAATTGAGAGAACTTTCAGAAATACATTACAAGAAAAAATAAGAAAAGTGATAGGATATGAAAACCCGTCTATATGAAATACAGACGGGTTCTTTTTTTATATAAAAACTTCTAAAGTAAACTTATGGCTACGGTAACTCCAGACATTACAATAGTGACCATGCTCATTAATTTAATCAATATATTTAAGCTTGGTCCTGATGTATCTTTAAATGGATCCCCTACTGTATCACCAATTACAGTTGCTTTATGGGCTGAAGATCCTTTGCCTCCCATATGACCGGATTCAATATATTTTTTCGCATTGTCCCAGGCACCACCGGAATTGGACATAAATACTGCCAACACAAAACCAGTAGACAAGCCACCTACAAGCAATCCGAGAGAACCAGCAACTCCAAAGATCAGGCACACGACTATTGGCACAGCAATGGCTAAAATAGAAGGGAGAATCATTTCTACCTGGGCACCTTTTGTTGAGATCTCCACACATTTTGCATAATCTGGCTCTGTTTCACCTTCGAGTATTCCTTTTATTTCCCTGAATTGTCGGCGTACTTCATCTACCATTTTAGCTGCAGCCCGACCAACAGCATTCATGGTGAAACCACAGAAAAGGAATGCCATCATTGAACCTAAAAAGACTCCTATTAGTACGATTGGATTCATGAGGTGTACCTGGAAGTAATTCATAAAATCGTTTAATCCAAGACCCGTGAGTTCAGCCCTGCTCGAGATCTCCAAACCATTTGGAAAAAGGTAACTCCCTGAGGCTTGCATTAATCTGTCAATGCCTATCTTAAGTTCCTCAATGTATGAAGCCAGCAATGCAAGCGCCGTTAGTGCCGCCGATCCAATCGCAAAACCTTTACCTGTTGCAGCAGTGGTATTTCCCAACGAGTCCAAAGCATCTGTTCTCTTTCTCACTTCCGGTCCCAACTCGCTCATCTCAGCATTTCCACCAGCATTGTCTGCAATCGGGCCATATGCATCAGTAGCCAAGGTTATTCCCAACGTTGAAAGCATCCCCACGGCAGCTATCCCAATACCATATAAACCAACCGGTAAATTTGAGATATCACCGGATGTTGCACTTAAATAAGAAAGTATAATACCAATTCCAACGGCAATCACCGGAATTACAGTTGACACCATTCCAATTCCCAGACCTGATATGATGACAGTTGCCGGACCGGTTGCGGCATTACTTGCAATTTTCTGAGTTGGAGGATATTCTTCCGAGGTAAAATATTCAGTTGCTTTTCCTATAACAATACCAACCAGCAATCCAACGACAAGTGATCCCCAGATACCAAGCCAGTTTTGGATCTGAAGTAAATAAAGTAAACCGAGTGATGCTACTACAATTAAAACAGAACTTAAGTTAATTCCTTTCTCCAGGGATTTCATTAAATTTTTTTGTGATGCCCCTTCCTTGGTTCTCACTACAAAAATACCGATGATGGAAAGCACAATACCAATGGCGGCAATCAACATAGGTGCTAATACTGCTTTCATTTGCATTTGACTCGTATTCATAAATGCTGCAGATCCAAGCGCAGCTGTCGCGAGAATTGAGCCACAATAGGATTCATAAAGGTCTGCGCCCATTCCAGCGACGTCTCCCACGTTGTCACCAACATTATCCGCAATGGTAGCAGGATTTCTAGGATCATCCTCCGGAATACCGGCTTCAACTTTTCCAACAAGATCAGCTCCGACATCAGCAGCCTTAGTAAAAATTCCGCCTCCCACGCGAGCAAAAAGTGCCTGGGCTGATGCACCCATACCGAACGTCAACATGGTGGTGGTAATAATCATCATATTGTGTGTATCATTTGCTGCGGGATACCAATAATTTAAAATAATAAACCATATAGAAATATCCAGTAAACCCAGACCAACGACTACCAAACCCATCACGCCACCACTCCTGAAAGCTACTCTTAAACCAGCATCCAATGATTTTCTTGCTGCATTTGCCGTTCTTGCAGAAGCCATCGTTGCGGTTTTCATTCCCAGGTATCCGGCTATTCCAGAGAATAGCCCCCCTGACAAAAATGCAAATGGAACCCATGGATTTTGAAGATTAAATCCATAAGCCAACACTGAAAATAGTACGGTAAGTATGATAAAAAATATTAGGACTACCTTATACTGTTGCTTTAAATAGGCCATAGCACCCAACCGAACATGATTAGCAATTTTTTTCATGATTTCGGTCCCTTCATCTTCTTTGTATACCTGCCGGTAAAAGTATAAGGCAAATAATAGCGCGAGTATTGAGGCTAATGGCACCAGCCAAAATATATTATACATGATTTATAAAGTTTTTAAGTTCCAATTTTAATTAAATCCCATGGTTAAGGCTGATCTCCACCAGCTATGGTATTTCTCGTCCAGTTCAGTTTTTGATGGAAACGGGTAAAAAAGACAGGTTTTATTATCTCCAATAAAAAAGCCATTCTTACATGTCCTGTATTGAATATCTCCCTTAAAAAAACGGACCACAGTTTTGGTGAATTTGGATTGATTTTGAAGCAATCCTGCCAGGCAGTCCCGCAAATGATATACATTTGTATATGGAAGATTGTCAGCATTCCCTGCAATAGGATCATTGGAAAGCTCACCCAAGTCAAGCTGCACACAAAATAGTTTTGGTACAGAAATGTTATTTTTTGGATTACATACGTAGTTGACAAATTCTACGGGGTCCAGGGTTGAAGCAATACGTGGTGTTACCGGACATAATTCCTGGTAAAGATACAGACTTTCAGATTTTTGATGGACAAAATCACCCCTATCGAGTTTCAGAACTCTGCCATCGTCGGTGGTAAGGTACAAGCTTTTTAGTGCATCAAACGGAATTCGCTCAAGTACCCTGTAAATGGATAGATAGAGTGTTCTTTTAGGGGATCCATCGGGTCGTGGAATACAATTTTTTTCTATGTACTCTTTCGAGACGATATCACCCATTTTATCAATGTCAAGCTCAAAAAACACAGCCTGCCCACGAGCACGCTTCTGTGTTCCTACAGCCAGGTAACTCCCAAATTTTTCAGGTTCCAGCCCTGATGCAATCAGTGCTTCCGGAGTCACGGAGAAATACAAATAATGTTCTTTCATCTTTATTGGTTTTACGAAAAATACGTTGATTTCCTAATCCATCTTGTTCAGGTGGCTTAACATCTGGACAATTTAACAGCGAAATTATATTACTCATCTGTTGAAAAACATGATTTTTACCCATGGTAAAACAAATGATCCTATTCCATTAAAAAGCCGATGTAAGGAATTGCCCAAATAAGGATAATTATGAATAAAAATCATGCACACGTTTGCATAAATAATTAACAAGTTCTGTCGTCCATCATGAACTTACCTAATTATGTTAAGAATATTTTAATTATTTGTTGTCATCTATATAAAAATGACAAAAATTATGTCATTCTTGGTAATTGGATAAAAAAGTGAAGGAAAATAAAGGGTGATGTAATTAAAATTCAAAAATAAAACCTTCTTCCTTCAGTTTGTCATAGACCTTTTTATCAAATCGATAAAGATTTGCAGCCCTGTGGGATACTCCCTTCTGCTTTTCATCGCACGAAATAAGTAGCCCCATTTTCATTATTTTCCTTCTGAAATTTGGCTTATCAAGACTTGTTTCTAACACAGCCTCGTACAAATCCTGTAATTGAAGCAGGGTAAATTTCTCAGGCAAAAGATTAAAACCAATAGGCTCATATTTTACCTTGCGCTTCAGTCTTTGCCAGGCAAATTTTAATATCTCGTCATGGTCATATGGCAAATTTTCAATGTCATCAATATTAAACCATTGAGCATCAGAAGCGGTAAATCCAGGAATAAGCTCATAATTCTCTGGCCTGGCCAGCGCATAATAGGCAATGGTAATCACGCGTTTGGTTGGATACCGATCGACTTCTCCAAAGGCTTTTAACTGCTCCAGGTAAAGCTCCTTGACCCCTGTAAGATCTTTCAAAAGCCTGTATGCCGCTGTATCAATATCCTCATTGTAAGTGACAAAACCTCCAGGTAACGCCCATCTGTCCTTGATAATTCCCCCTGCGTGTTTGACTAATAAAACTTTTAACCGTGATTCCTGAAATCCGAAAATGATACAGTCGATAGATAAGTCTTCAATAATATCAGATGGTAAAAAACTGTTATTTTCCTGATCCATTTATAGGTGACTAAAAATTTTTTATTCAATTTTAGCGAATAATAATTTGAAATAATAACAAAAAGTAAATAACTTGTAGTCATATTGACTATAAGATTATTTTTGATGGTCCGGAATTGTTGGATTTGAAATTACACTCAATCAAATATAAAAAACCAAAATTTTGAAAATATGCTATTAGGTTATGATATTGGAAGTTCATCGATAAAAGCTACACTTATATCGGCTGCAACAGGCAAGGTCCTCGCGACTGCCACTTACCCCAAACAGGAAATGGCAATGATCTCGAAAAAACCAGGGTGGGCTGAGCAGAAACCTGAGGGTGATTGGTGGGCAAACGTTAAAAATGTCACGAAGGAATTAATCCTGAAAAACAGGGTCCCTAAAGAACAGATCAAAGCTATAGGCATCTCGTATCAAATGCATGGCTTAGTACTGGTCGACAAGAATCAAAATGTATTGCGACCATCCATCATATGGTGCGATAGCAGAGCAGTAAACATTGGGAAAAAAGCATTTCATGATCTGGGCGGCGAGTATTGTCTGAGCAATTACCTCAATTCTCCAGGTAACTTCACTGCCTCCAAACTTAAATGGGTCAAAGACAATGAACCTGAAACTTACGAACAAGTATATAAAGCCATGCTTCCTGGCGATTACATTGCCATGAAGATGACAGGGGAAATAAATACGACAATCTCCGGTCTTTCTGAAGGTATTTTCTGGGACTTCAAATCCAAGTCAATTGCGGAAAAATTAATGAAGTATTATGGGATTGATAAAGGTCTATTACCCGAAATTGTCGATACCTTTTCTGTCCAAGGGCAACTTTCAGCCACTGCTGCGAATGAGCTTGGATTAAAAGAAGGAACCAAGATTTCCTATCGTGCTGGCGATCAGCCCAACAATGCCTTCTCCCTTAATGTTTTGAATGCCGGCGAAGTTGCAGCAACTGCAGGAACAAGCGGGGTAGTTTATGGAATAATGGAAAATCCAGCATACGATCCATTATCCAGGGTAAATACCTTCGTGCATGTAAATCATACAAAAAAAGATGAACGTTATGGCGTACTGCTATGTGTAAATGGCACCGGCATACTCAATAGCTGGTTACAGAAAAATCTGGTACAAGGTACTTCGTATGATGAAATGAATGAAATGGCCATGCAGGCTCCAATTGGGGCGGATGGATTATCTTTCATTCCATTCGGCAATGGAGCAGAGCGGATCATGGAAAATAATGATATTGGAGCCAGGCTCAGTGGATTAAATTTCAACCGTCATAACCAATCGCATATCCTGCGTGCGGGACAGGAAGGGATTGTGTTTGCACTGAATTATGGATTTAATATCATGAAGGAAATGGGAATGGAATTGCAAACAGTAAGGGCTGGACATGCAAATATGTTCCTCAGTCCTTTATTCCGGGAGGCATTCGCTAACATCACTAGTGCCACGGTTGAATTATACAACACAGATGGGGCTCAGGGTGCAGCGAGGGGAGCAGGAGTTGGTGTTGGTATATATTCGAATTTTGAGGATGCATTCAAGGGATTGAAATCAATCGAAACAATTGAACCAAGTCCGCCTTTATTTGGTGCTTATGAAGATGCATATGAAAACTGGTTGAAAAATCTAAACAATTAAATAGTAAATAATCATGAGTAAAACATTCTTTCCAACAGTAAATAAAATAAAATATGAAGGCAAGGAATCAACAAATCCTTTTGCCTTCAAGTACTACGATGAAAACCGAAAGGTAATAGGTGGAAAAACAATGCGGGAGTATTTCCGGTTTGCTATTGCTTACTGGCACACCTTCTGCGGAACCGGCAATGATCCATTTGGACCAGGAACAAAAAAATTTCCCTGGGATGCCTCTTCAGATGCTATTCAACGAGCCAAAGATAAAATGGATGCCGCATTTGAATTTATCACTAAAATTGGTGCCCCATTCTATTGCTTTCACGATTTTGATCTTGTTGATGAAGGAAATTCAATAGCCGAATCTGAAAATCGACTACAAACAATGGTCGATTATGCCAAAGCAAAGCAGGTTGAAACCGGAGTAAAACTTCTGTGGGGAACTGCTAATGTATTTTCAAATCCAAGGTATATGAATGGTGCCAGCACCAACCCGGATTTCACTGCCCTGGCCTGGGCTGGTACACAAGTAAAAAATGCGATTGATGCCACGATTGCACTTGGTGGAGAAAATTATGTATTCTGGGGTGGAAGAGAAGGCTATATGTCTTTGTTAAATACAGACATGAAACGTGAAAAAGAACATCTCGCTCAATTCCTAACCATGGCCAAAGACTATGGTAGAAAGAATGGTTTCAAAGGGACATTTCTCATCGAACCAAAACCCATGGAGCCCACCAAACACCAGTATGATTACGATACTGAAACAGTGATAGGTTTCCTCCGAGCCAATGGCCTTGAGAAAGATTTCAAGCTGAATATAGAAGTAAACCATGCCACACTGGCAGGCCATACGTTCCAACATGAATTACAGACAGCTGCAGATGCAGGTCTTTTGGGAAGTATTGATGCCAATCGTGGAGATTACCAGAATGGCTGGGACACCGACCAGTTCCCCACCAACCTCAATGAACTGGCAGAAACCATGCTGGTCATTATCCAGTCTGGCGGATTTACTACAGGGGGAGTTAATTTTGACGCTAAAACAAGAAGAAATTCAACCGACCTTGAGGATATCTTTCTTGCTCATATTGGTGGCATGGATGCATTTGCACGAGGTTTATTAATCGCCCAGGATGTGCTCGAGAAATCGGATTACAAAAAGTTGAGAAAAGAACGATATGCTTCTTATGACTCAGGCAAAGGAGCAGAGTTTGAAGCCGGGAAATTGAAGCTGGAAGATTTGCGTAGTTATGCCCTGGAAGCTGGCGAACCCAAACAAACCAGTGGTAAACAGGAGTTGTATGAAAACATCATGAACCAGTATATTTAAGTAATATATTTTCATAATTTTAAAGCTCCATGTTGATCTTCTTCATGGAGCTTTTTATTTATAATACACATATGGCAAAAGCCTCTGATCCTATTGGAATATTTGATAGCGGTATTGGTGGATTGACGGTAGCACGAGCTGTCAAACGACTGTTACCCAATGAAAGTATCATTTACTTTGGTGACACTGCCCACCTCCCATACGGCGATAAATCTACTGCCGCAATCCAGGCATATTCCATAAAGATCTGCGATATCTTTCTTCAACGAAACTGTAAAGTCATCCTGATCGCCTGTAATTCCGCAAGTGCGGCTGCCACAGATCTCGTAATGGAATATGTTGGTAAGCGTGCCAAGGTTTTTAACGTGATAGAACCAGTGGTAAATTATATCCGCGAAACATATCAAAATACGACCATTGGCCTTATTGGCACCAAACAAACAGTAGGATCAGGTGTATACCAATCCAAAATCGAAGAATTGGGAAGTGATTTAAAACTACATGCACTGGCAACTCCACTTCTTGTACCGATGATCGAAGAAGGCTTTCTTCAGGGCACCATTAGCCAGGATATCATCAATGAATATCTGAAAAAACCTTTGCTGCAGGATATCAGTGCGTTAATTCTTGGTTGTACACATTACCCGCTTATCAAAAACCAGGTCGCTAATTACTATCATGAAAAGGTTGAAGTGATTGATTCTACAGAAATCGTCGCAACATCATTAAAAGCCTATTTGGAGTATAACCTCCTAGTGAACACCACAAAACAATCTGCAGACAAATTTATGGTTTCTGATTATACGGAGTCATTTGAAGCATTGACCAGGATGTTCTTTGGCGAACAAGTTCATCTCGAAAAGTATAAACTGTGGGAATGATTTGATCCCTTGTTTCGTTATTTATTAAACTTAATTTATTAAACATCTCACTATGAAAACTCCTTTCTCAATAATCTTAATCACCTTAGCATTACTAGTTGGGTGTAGCGATCAAAAAAAGAGTGCCGTTGATGAACTCAAGGACAATGTAATGGCGGTCCATGATGAAGTGATGCCCAAAATGGGTGACATTATGAAATACAAAAAGCAACTGAATAATCGAATCGATGAGTTGGTCGATGATGGAGCGGAAGAAAATGCTGAAAAAATAGCTGAACTTAAAAAGGCTGTAGACAACCTGGATAATTCACATAAGGACATGATGAACTGGATGCATCAATTTAACAGCAACTTTGATGATATGGTAGAAGATGAAATAATGAAGTACCTCAATGAGCAAATGAAAAAAATAGAAAACGTGGCAAATACCACAAACGCTGCCTTAAAGAATGCTGAAGAAATCCTTTCTAAGTGAATATAAAATAAAGGAAACTAATCAAAGAAATGTTATTGAGTACGCCAACAAAAAATGTGAGGATGGGGAAGCATACTATATATTCATGGAACATATGTCCAGATACGTACATTTTCTTGTATAATACTGGACAAGTTTAATAATTATTTTTAAGATAAATGTTGTTAAGTGGCTGATTATTTAATACTTATAGTAATTGGAATGATATTTTCTGATAAACAGTGAAATCGCAAAGAAACCATTATGAAGAGTACTACAAAATTTATCATTCCCACATTCGTATTTATATTTCTGTTTAGTTCCTCATTCGCACAAAAAAGAAAATACAAAGATAAAGACGACGATGCCGTAGTCACGATCAAGATCAATGGTCATGAACAGGATATCGAAGAATATTTTGAAGAATGGGGCGAAGAACTTGGTCGAAAAATCGAACGAATGTTTGATGATCCTCAAATTCATGTAAATATTGATGAAGATGATTTTGATATCGATATTGATAATATCTGTATCGATATCGATGATTTTGCCGAATCAATCGCCGATGCAGTTACTATGGCAGTTACCAATATGACTATTGAGCTGAAGGATCTGGATCCTGAGGATATTCATGGAAATGATTTTAATTTCGATGATGATGAAGACCTGGAAGACCTCATTGACGACATTGAGGATAGGTACGATTCAAAGGTAAAGAATATTGATAAGTTGAAAATTAAAATCCGTAAAGACTATGTTAAAATGGAGGTAGATGCAACTTTGGAAAATGGAAAGAAAGTAGAAAAAATCAAGATATATGCTCACTAGCTGAGCAATTCAGCCTAACCATTACAATTCCCAAAGACCCCTTTTCAGGGGTTTTTTATCGCCTGAAAATCACCACTATTGTTTGTATTATATTGGCAGGAATCCATAATCGTCTTGACATCATTGAGTGTAATGATCTGGACCGTGTCAGCAAATTCGGTATAAATATAGGTGGCAATTTCAGCAATCTCCAGATCAGTAATTTTGATATTGGCCGGCATTTCCTGATTAAACATGATCCCATTGACAAGGATCTCACCTTTTTGTCCATAACGCATGCCACAAATCACCTTTTTCTTGTTTGGTATTAAGTAATCCGAGTCTTTTAGTGGTGGATACAACCTGGCCAGACCTTTGCCATCCACCTGATGGCAATTAGCGCAATGGATGTTATATAATCGTTTACCTTCCACCAGGTATTGCCTTATGCGAATTTTAGTTCGCGGATCCAAATGGTCAAATCGATCGGATTTGTCTTGTTGGCTGCACGAAGTAAAAATCAGTAGATAAAATACAAATGCGAATGATCTTTCAACAAATTTCATTCAACTTCATATTCTTTGAGCAACTTGTCAATATCCCGCAATAGCTGGTCAACTTTATCCTCTTTTGTTCCGTCGTAGATTCCACGAATTCTCCGTTCTTTATCTACTAATAGAAAAGCCCCGGAATGTAAATACCCTCCGGGCTCGTCAGGATCTTCCCTGGCAGTTACCATATAGCTGTTCTGTCCGATATCATAAATTTCAGCTTCATCCCCTGTTACAAAATGCCAGGTATTGCTGCTCACGCCCAGCCGATCAGCAAATTCATGTAACACTTCAACTGAGTCGTGATTGGGGTCGATAGTATGCGAAAGAATCATGACTTCTGGATTATCCTCGTACTTTTCATAGACGCGAAGCATCTGGGTTTTCATGATCGGACATATGGTAGGGCAAGTAGTAAAGAAAAAATCAGCGATGTAAATTTTGTCTTTGAATGTATCCTGAGTGATTGTTTTTCCATCCTGATTGGAAAAACTAAAATCACGAATGGTATGATAAATTGTATCTGCCTTAATACCTCCCTCAAAACTTACATTTTTTATCTCTTTTCGACCAAGAATGGGGAGTCTGTCATTTTTTGAGTTACAAGAAAAAATCAGAATGCATGAAATGAAAATTAAAAGGTATTTCATTCTGATAAAATCAAATTATTTGGAAGAAGATTTTTTAATTATTGCGCGTCCAATGATAAAAATCAAAATGATCAAAATCGCTATGCCACCGATAATCAATAGGTAGTTTACCGCATCTTTTAATACTGCCAATGCAACGATTGACAATAAAAAAATGACACCTCCCTGGTTCATTGTTTTCAACTGATCCACAGACTTTTTGTACTTATCGTTTTGGAGGTTTTTATTAGTAAAATGGATAATATGATGGTAGCCGATTAGTGCGACAACAAAACCCATTTTTATCCAGAACCAAACAGAAGAAAAATAGGGATGCATTATTCCCAAACCAAAAAGTATGGAAAATCCCATAGCAGGCCAGCCAATTCTCATCCACAATTTTTTAGCCATAAGTTTATACTGATTGATCAGTATACTTCGATCTGGTTCAGTCTTGGAATTCGCCTCTGTGTGGTAAATAAACAATCTTGGCATGTACAACAAGACACCCATCCAAATAATAATCGAAACAATATGCAGCGCTTTTAAAATTAACAGTACCATATGGATTTCATTTTCTAGATTAACAACCGGAAGGCGAAATTAGTTTTTTTGGGCTAAGCTAAAAAATAAACTTGTTTTTATTCGGTGAAGAAAATGTATCCTATCAACAATTTATCCCGCCTCCTTATAATTAATCAGGCCCTGCTCATTTCATTGTAGATAAAATTCAGAATTTCTTTTCTATCATCCGGATGAAACCAAGTGAATTCCGGGTCTTTTTTAAACCAGGTAAGTTGTCGTTTGGCATATCTATGTGAATTTCTTTTTAACAATCGTAATGCTTCCTGTTTATCATATAAGTCATCTATATATTCAAAAATCTCCGTATAGCCCACAGTCTTAAGTGCATTTAAATGTCGCTTTTCATAATATTTTTTAGCTTCCTCAAATAATCCATCATTAATCATTTCATCCATTCGCTCATCAATTCGCGCAAATAATTCTTCACGCGCTCTGTTTAAACCAATCTTAATAATGTTGAAATCCCGGCTTACTTGCTCATCTACCCTAAATGAAGAATAGGGCTTTCCACTACCCCTGCAAATCTCCAATGCCCTGATCACCCGTTGTGGATTTTTTTTATCTACTGCACAATAATACTCTGGGTCTTTCACTTTTAGCTCCTCCAATAGCGTCGGCAATCCATGATTATGAAATTCTTGATAGAGCTGCTCTCGAAAACTAATATCGACATCCGGAATATCGTTCATCCCCTGGCATACCGCCTGAATGTATAATCCAGAACCTCCAGTCATGATCGCTTTATTATTTTTTTTAAATAAATCCGGGAGTAATGCCAATACTGAAAGTTCAAATTTCCCGGCACTGAACTCTTGATCAATAGAAATAAAATTGACAAAATGATGCTGCACTCCCTGCATTTCCTTTAGGGTAGGTTTTGCTGTTCCTATAGATAATTCTTTAAAGAACTGCCTTGAATCAGCAGAAATTATATCACAATTTAGGTTCTTTGCGAGGCTTACACATAAGGAGGTCTTTCCAACAGCAGTTGGCCCCACAATGACAATTAAAAAATTTCTTCCCTCCAAAATGACTGATAGTAAAAATTTTTAATCTTGTTTTTCCAAAAATAATTAACAATGTAAGGTGATTTCATTTCGAAATAGAAAAAATCTTATAATATGTTTAACTTTAGGAAGTTAATTAATTGAAATAAGGTAAATGCCTAGAGGAAACAGTAATGCGATATTAGTTGATACACCTGATCAATCTATTGTTCCAGGACTGAAAAATGCTGAAAGCAATATTTCAAGTTGTATCATAAAGTTAGAGGGGAACATCATAAAGGATGTACTGGAAACGAAAAAAAATTTGTTTGAATGTGATATTAAGCAAATAATTGGCAAACCAATTGAGACAATTTTACCGGAATACCAACCGGATGGAAACCTTTCTACAAACATATTTCAATCTATCATTGAGAATCTGCAATTAGGTCATCCTGTATTTACCACATTACAGATTAAATCCTCAACCAACAAGTTACATTATACTGATGCACATGTTTTTAGTTTTGAAAAAGACAAATATTTCCTGACGCTTAGCCCTAAAAAATTTGAAATTTCTGGTATCAAACAAACCATTGCTGGCAAAGAAGCTATTAATATTCAAACGCTCATCACCGATGGTTCCTTAATGTTTAAATGCTATGATGTTGATGGATCGGTGTATTATCTAAATTCAGCATACCTCGAGTTCACGGCAACTTCGTTTAATCAACAACTAAAGGAAGGATGGTTAAAAACGATTAGTGTCACGGATAGGGATAAAGTGAAGAGAGTCATTTCAAATGCCCTGAAAAACCATGAAAAATATAATCTAAGCTACAAACTTGAAAGAGCCGATAACAGTTATTCCACAGTGTATGAATCCGGAATACCTGTATTTAATAAAAACGGCACATTTAATGGAATAGCAGCAGCAATAATCGATTTAGCGGAAATTGAGCCCAAAGAATCTCAGCTGGTTGTGAAAAGCCAGGAGGATTTAAATGAACTCACAGAATCCGCACCTGTGTTATTCAAAATGTCAAATAGTAAAAATGAATTTTACTATTTCAGTAATCAGTGGATAAATTTTACCGGGAGGGTACTCAAGGAACAAAGAAACGAAGGTTGGTACAATTGCATTTATAAGGATGATGTGGAGATTGTGAAATCATCGATTGAAGCTGCTTTCAGCAAGCGAAAAAAATATGGGATTGTCTACCGAATCTATGATCGGAAGGACCAGCTTAAGTGGGTACATGAAGCGGGTATACCATTGTATGAGTCTGAAGGTGAATTTTCCGGATACATATCAGCGACAATTGATATTACGGATAAAAAGATTGAAGAAGATGAACGCAACCTTCAACAGGCATTGCAGGAATCGGAAAGAAAACTGCATAATTCACTGGAAAAGTCTCATCTCATTGCTTTTTCTCTGAATAAAGAAGGCAAGATTACTTTTTGCAACGAAGCCCTTTCCCAGGTCACGGGTAAGACAAAAGATGATATACTAGGACAATATTTTTACAAATGTCTTTTTCCTCCTGAGCTACAGGAAGAAGCAAAAAGCTTTTTAGATAACATCATTCATAATAGTGGTTATGTAAATACATTCGAGGGAAGGGTTGTTCATGTGCAGGGGAAATCGGTGATCCTTAAACTTAGCTCTGTTGTATTGTACAATGCAAAAGGTCAGATTGCAGGAGTTACCCTGGTGGGTGAAAATGTTACGGAAAAAAGGAAAATTGCCGAAGAGCTTAGGAGAAGTAGTGAACAGCTTAAAGAACTTTTTGATAATGCCAACGACCTGATCCAAATTTTTGGCTTAGATGGTCAATTGCAGTTTGTCAATAAAATATGGAAAGAAAAACTTGGTTACGAAGATGATGAAATCCCACTTCTTAAAATCAACGATATCGTTCACCCTGACTATATCAGCAAAACAACAATTGCACTTGATTTAATAATTGAAGGGAAAAATGTCGATAAGTTTGATACTGTTTTCATCACTAAAAGCGGGAAAGAGATTTATTTGACGGGAGGCGTGAACTGTACCTTCAAGGATGGCAAACCTATTGAATTTAAAGGTATTTTTCATGATATTACTGAAAGGATCAGAGCAGAAAAAGCCCAGGCACTTTATTATAAAATTGCCAACATGGCGATCAACAGTTCCAATATCGAGTCCCTTTTCGCCAATATCCACCATGAACTCAGCAATATCATTGAAGCTAAAAACTTTTATGTTGCCCTGGTTGATCAGGAAAATAAAAAACTTAATTTCCCATATTTCATCGATGAGAACACCTCATTAATAGAAAGCAGGTTTGAAAGAAAACTAAGTAATGGCATTACAGAATATGCCATGGGATCAAATAAACCAATGTTCCTTTATGAAAAAGATATTATCAACCTGGAATATCATGGAAAAATTAATATCGATGGTAAAATCCCGAAAATCTGGCTTGGAGTTCCGCTCAGGATATCAAATAGAGTGATCGGCATTATATCACTGCAATGTTACAATCATAAAAATACCTACAACTATAAAGATCTAGAATTGCTTGATTTTATATCTGGTCAGGTAGCCTTGGCAATCGAAAGGAAACAAAAAGAGCATAAGATATATGAGCAGTCAGCACGTCTTAAAGCAATTTTCGAAAGCAGTAGCCACTTGATTTGGTCGGTCGATAAAAAGTTTAGTTTCACGTCGTTTAACCAGAACTATTTCAAAACTAACAAAGAGTATTACAATCTTGATACGATAGAAAAAAATCCTAAAGGCCGAAAATCGAAGCAGCTAACTCAGGATGAAAAATTTTGGAAAGAAAAATATCAAAAGGTATTTGAAGGCAAATTCCTGCATTTTGAAACCTCACTAAAAAATAAAAACAACCAGCAGGAAATTTGGAAAGAGATATATCTTAATCCTATCTACCAGGAAGATGGCACTATCCAGGAAGTATCAGGTATCGCCCATGACATTACAGAAAAGAAATTTTCTGACATAGCACTTTTGGAAAGCGAAGAAAAATTCAGAAATATTTTTGAGTCATTCCAGGATATTTACTTCCGATGTGATAAAAAAGGAACAATAATCATGGTAAGTCCATCAGTCAAGGAACTTCTTGGATATGATGAAGATTTCGTCATGGGAAATAATATTGTCAACTTTTATCCCAACGTTGAACAGTCAAAAAAACTTGTAAGGCAACTATTACGTGAAAAAAGTCTTAGAAACGTAGAGGCATCAGTAAATACAAAATCAGGTAAAGCATTACAGTTCTTATGCAACGTCAGGGTTTTGTACAGGGATAATGAATATGCTTATATAGAAGGCGTAGCCAGAGATATCACCAAGTTGAAACAAGCAAATCTTGAATTACAAAAAGCCAAGGAAGTTGCTGAACGTTCATTAAAAGTTAAAGAAAATTTTCTGGCCAATATGAGTCATGAGATCCGCACACCTATGAATGGTGTGATCGGAACTATTGATTTGATGAGCAATACCATTCTGGATGATGAGCAGCTGAGATATGTTCAAACAATCAAAAAATCATCGGAAACTTTACTCAATATCCTAAACGATATTCTGGATTTATCCAAAATCGAAGCTGGAAAGCTGGAATTAAGGAAGATCCCTGTGAAACTTAAAAATACGCTGGAAAAACTTTATGCTTTATTTTCTCAGCAGGCACTGGCGAAAGAGATTAATCTGTATTATCATTTAGACAAAAATCTCGCGGAAAAAGTGCGTATCGATGAAACAAGGTTGCTTCAGGTATTATCCAATCTCACATCGAATGCAATAAAATTTACAGATGGTGGAGGATCCATTAATATCAGCCTGAAAACAATTGTAAAAAAAGGCAAAAAGAGCATTATTAAGGTAGTAGTCAGCGATAGTGGCATTGGTATTTCACAGGAAAACGTCAAAAAACTTTTTAGTAGCTTCAGCCAAATTGAAGACACCTCCACCAAAACTTTCGGTGGTACAGGTTTAGGATTATCAATTTCAAAAGAATTGTGTAAGCTTATGGGAGGAGATATTGGTGTATTTTCCGCTCTTGGCCTGGGTAGTTCGTTTTGGTTTACATTTGAAGCGGAAGAAACTGATGAAGAGGTAATTGATGAAGAAGAATTGTTAAAGAAAGATGTAATGATTAACAATTTCTTCAATGAGCAAGTACCCCGAGTGCTGTTGGTTGATGACAATATGGTGAACCGGCAAGTGGCCGGAGAAATTCTAAAAAAATCCGGTTGTGATGTAGATGTGGCTGTCAGCGGCCAGGAAGCAATTAATAAAGCTAAAAACAAAAATTATGATGTAATTTTTATGGATATCCAGATGCCGGATATGGATGGCGTAACAGCAACAAAAAAAATAAAAGCACTTGGCGTCAAAAATCTTGCCCCCATCGTAGCTATGACCGCCTATTCCATGAAAGAAGACAGGGAAAGATTTATTAAATCCGGATTGGACGATTACATCTCTAAACCAATAAAAGCTAGTGAGCTCCTGAATAAAATACGGTCAATATTACATATTGAGCGAGGAACAAAAGAAGTGGAACTCGAAACTATAGCACCAGAAGAAAGTATTATCAACCTGGAAATTGTGGAACAACTCAAGAAATATGGTGGTGAGGAAATGGTCATGAATGTGTTTGCGGATTTTGAAAAAGAAAGCCATGAACAGATCGAAAGCTGTTTTCTTTCCTTGAATGATGGCAACTACGAAAATATTTTAATTAATTTGCATACGCTAAAAGGTAATGCAGGAACTTTGGGAATTGAAAAGGTTTCACATCGCACTATAGAAATTGAAGGAAGATTAAAAGAAAAAAAACAAATTTATAAAGGCCTGGAGGATGAATTGAATGAATTGAAAAAGAATTTTGAAGAATTCAAAAATTATTATCCAACTTTTCTAAAATAATTGAACATGGAAGCTAAAAAAGTACTTATTGCTGAAGATAGTTCAGTAATTCAAAATCTGACAAAAAAGATATTGCAAATCCAAAATTATCAGATTTTTTCAGCGAAAAATGGTATGCAAGTACTAGATATGTTGGAAAAAGAGGATTTTGACATTATCCTTATGGACATTAATATGCCTCAAATGGATGGCATGGAATGCGCACAGAAAATCAGGGCATTGGGAGATGAAAAAAAATCTCATATTCCCATTGTAGCCATTACTGGTAATGCTAAAAATTATTCCATGGAGGATTTCAAAAATGTTGGCATCAACGAATACCTGCAAAAACCATTAAATTTTGACAACCTGGTTGATACAGTGAAGAATCTGACGAGTTAAATGGAAATAAAGTATTCCAAACATTTCCTCAACAAACTGGAGGATGTTTTCTCAGAATCTGACTACATATTAAGGTACGAAAAAGGCAATTTTAAATCAGGGTATTGCATCATTAACGAAACAAAAGTTGTCGTTGTAAATAAGTTTTATTCTCTCGAAGGCAAAATAAATTGCCTGCTGGACATACTTAAATCCATTGACTTAAATACCGAAAATCTTAATCCCAAAAATCAAAAATTATATAAGGAGCTTAGGGAAGCGAGTTGAGTTTTAAAGTAACATTTTTAGGGACGGGAACATCGCAGGGCGTCCCGGTAATTGCATGCAAGTGTAAAGTTTGCAGATCATTAAATCCAAAAGACAAACGACTGCGTACATCTGTATTATTGCAGCTAGATCATCTGAACATTATCGTCGATTCCGGTCCGGACTTCCGGTACCAGGTGCTCAGATCAGGAATACAAAAACTTGACGCCATATTATTTACCCATGAACATCGGGATCATATTGCTGGATTAGATGATGTGCGCAGTTTCAATTTTCTACAAAAAAGGGCCATGCCCATTTATGGGAATGATAAGGTCTTAGAGCATATAAGACGAGAATTCCATTATGTGTTTGAAAGTAAATATCCGGGTATACCACAATTGGAAATCCATCAAATCAACAGTAATCCATTTAAAATAGAAAACGTCCTCATCACACCTATCAGTGTTTTGCACCATAAGCTTCCTGTGTTTGGTTTCAGAATCAAGGATTTTACCTATATTACAGATGCCAATACCATTCCAGATAAAGAATTCAATAAAATCTTAGGGACAAAAACCCTGGTTTTGAATGCCCTGCAAAAAGATAATCATATTTCTCATTTTACACTTGATGAGGCTTTGAATGTCATCGATATTATCCAGCCAGAAAAAGCATATTTAACGCATATCAGCCACAATATGGGATTGCACGATAATGTATCAAAGGAATTGCCTTCAAATGTAAAACTGGCCTATGACGGTCTTTCTTTTAACGCTTGATGCATGCACAATAATTACTTTTTCCTACGGCAACTGAGTGATCAGCTTAAAAAGGAACTGACAGGATTTTCCATTGCCCAGATCTTCAGCCAGGTAAAGGATGAATTAATTATATCTCTTTATAAGAAAACTGAAGAAAGATTTATAAATGCTCATCTGGCTCCTCAATTTTGCTGTCTATCATTCCCTGAAGCTTTTAATCGTGCGAGGAAAAACAGCGTCGATCTTTTTCCATTGATCATTGACCATGAAATTTTAGATGTTTGTCAGATTGAGCATGACAGAAGCTTTTATTTCCAGTGTACTGATGATTTGCAATTACTTTTTAAAATGCATGGGAATAGATCGAATGTGGTATTAATCCAGCAGGAAAAAGTAGTCGACGTATTTAAGAAAAATTTAAAACAAGATTTTCACCTAACGCTCGATCAGCTGACGGGTCAAATTAATCTCGATAGGAAATCATTCGAGATCCATCAAGGCGATTATAAAAAATTAATCCCCACTTTTGGGAAATCATTTGATCCATACTTTGAAAGCAGGCATTATTCTGATTTGGATTTTGAAGAAAAATATTCCTGCCTCACAGGTTTATTAACCAACCTGGAGCATCCCGATTTTTTTATTCATCATGGAAAAGGTCATATCCCCAAATTAAATTTATTCAGGATCCATCCCAATGATCAAAAAATAGAAACTCCTACAGAAGCACTCAACCTTTTCTACAGAAAATATATATATATCCATGAATTGGAGAAGGAGAAATCTGCAGTGAAAAATGTGGTAAATGCACAAATAAAAAAAGGTGAATCCTGGATTGCCAATGCTTCTTATAGATTAAAAAAACTTCAATCCACTCTTAATTACAAACATATAGGAGATCTGATCATGGCCAATTTGCACAATATCAAACCGCGCGCAAATGAAATTGCACTGACAGATTTTTACTCCCAGGAATTAATGAAAATTCAACTAAAACCAACACTTTCTCCCCAATTGAATGCTGAAAAATATTATAAGAAAGCTAAAAATCAGCGAATAGAAATTGACACCCTACAAAAAAATATTGAACGCAGAAAAATTCAAATCGATGAATTAAAGCATCAATTGCTTCACCTGGAAGAAATCTCGGACAGGAAGCAACTTGAAAAAAAGAAAAAAACGGGATTGAAAACTGATGATCGCCCTTATCTGTTAGCACTTTTTATGAATTACGAAATACTTATCGGTAAAAACGCAGTCAAAAATGAACAGCTAACATTTCAGATTGCCAAAAAGGATGACCTTTTCCTGCATGCCAAAGATGTCCCCGGATCTCATGTAATTATAAAAAAGAAAACCAATCAGAATTTTCCTGAGGCAGTAATTGAACAAGCTGCCTCATTTGCTGCCTTTTATTCAAAATATAAATCCGGAGGCCTTTGCCGGGTTTTATATACGCCAAGAAAATATGTCAGAAAAGCAAAAGGAAAGCCTGCGGGTACCGTAATTGTTGAAAGAGAAAAAGTAATGCTCGCAATGCCTGAGAAATTGAAAGGAGATATAAAGTTGAATTAATCAGAAAATTAAATTTTCTTTTGATTTAAGGGTATCAATATGGAAATTTTGCACATACTGAATATTTGGAATAGCGGACAACTTGTTTTTTATTTCCTGGACCGTAAAGGTATCTTCAAATCCCCTGACAATTACCAAATAATCAAAACGGTTCAATTCTGGAAGGAGAAAAGCTGAATTATCCTCGAATTGGTCCATTGATTTATTTTTTAGAAGTCTGAAGCTGCTGTGCTCGGTTTCATACAGATAATTCGAAATCACCAGATTCTGGCTTTTCAGAAAATCAATTTTTATATCCTTGGATTTATCGAGTTGTACATCAAGGTGATTATTGAGCAACCATGCCAACTTGTACTCCTTAAGTGCAGAAATCAATCCAAACAAGGAAAAATCATAATCAAATTCCGCCTCAAGTTTTCGTT
>Ga0209536_100000130_pt1 | contig 110007 bp, 110 predicted proteins | sample DeeMarSeWOR28_12_FD_187461 | JGI IMG/M metagenome (GOLD analysis project Ga0209536, IMG submission 187461) | Marine sediment microbial communities from White Oak River estuary, North Carolina - WOR-2-8_12 (SPAdes) (version 2) | ecosystem: Environmental > Aquatic > Marine > Intertidal zone >...
ATCATCCGGACAAAAGATGAAAATTAAGTGTGCCTGGAAGTGCCTTAAAAGCTGTGATATCAAGACCGCCCGCTATTGTATCTCTTTGGCGCTTGATAATGCCCGCAAGGGGACTCTGGATAAAGGTTTCGCCTTTGCCGGGAGCAATGCTTTTCGGATTGATGATATTATATCCGTAAAAGAATTGCTACAGGAGCTTCAACGTCAATATTTGTGCGCTGGAGAGAAATGGGCAGACAAATTGCTGAGTGAGTATGAAAAAGCTCTTGAAAAACTGAATAGCGTGAAAGAGGAGTATTTAATTGTGCTGAAAAACGGGTTTAACTCAATGATAGAGGAATATGAGCGCAACATCGAGAAAGGGATCAGAACATTCTGTGAAGAGTATTTAACAAACACGGGCAAAATCAATTCACTCAAAACTGAATACTTAAAGGCAATGGATAATGCCAACTTTTTAAAGGACGAGCTTGCAAAGATATTTAAGCAAGCTTCCCTCTTCAACAGGCTCAATGCCGAGAAAATTTGAAACAAGCCTTATGAATAAGCATTTTTGCCATGATGGTTTCGATACTTCAAAAAATTTAAAGCGTTTCTTTTTAAATTCGCTTGACTGAAGCTCCTGCTATAAATTGTCTAAAGTTTTACAGTGTCTACCGGTAATATTGGATTACACCATAGAAAACATCTTCGAACCCGGATTTTAAATTATAATCTACAGCAAGCATACGACGATGCGCAAGCTTTCATGGAAGTAAACCAATTTGTCCTAAATGAAAGCATAAGCTGTTTCCAACTAAAACTGTGGGCTAAGCAAAGGCCAACAATTGTTGGGAGTTTTATCAGACCGGCAAAAACAAAAGTAAAATCCTTCCATATTTTTGCTGACAATAGGGTGATATTTCTATGGATGAAAAAAAACCAACATACAAAGAATTAGAGCTTAAAACCAAACAATTAGAGCGGGAAGTTCTGGAATATGTGCGCAAAGAAAAAAAGTTTAACAGCGAGCGAAAATCGGTTGAATACAATCATATGAAGCGCACGATAAGCCTAATGAAAATTAATAAAGAATTAAGCAGAGAGATAGATGAGCTTAAAAATGCCAATAAAGAAAAACTTGAGCACGTATCTAAAAGTCTTAAAGAACGTATCAGAGAATTAAAATGTCTCTATGATATTTCAAGTTTTAGGGATGGCACGAATTTTTCTTTGGATGATATCCTACAAACAGTTGCCGATTTCATTCCACCGGCATTTCAATATCCTGATATCACTTACGCTCGCATTGTATTTAATCAATATGAGTTTACAACAAAAAATTATCAAGACACCAAATGGAAGCTGTCACAAGAAATCAAGGTGAATAATGAACGTATTGGCGCCTTGGAGGTGGGTTATCTGGAAAAAAGATCAGAGTTTGAGAAGGGGCCGTTTCTTGACGAGGAAAAAAAATTAATAGCTGCTATTTCTGAAAGTATTGCACAAATTGTCGAGCTTGAGTGGGCCGAAATAGAAATAAGAAAATGCCGGAATAGGGTTGAAAAACTCATAAAACAAAAATAGACGATGACTTTCGAATTTTTCTAGGTTCTCTTTTGAAGTATGAGCTGCCTTTAAAACCAAATCTACCATACCATTCTCTTAAGGGCTCACTGGTCATCGACTCATCTTTTCCATTGGGCATAATAATCGGGCTAAGACTCAAAATGATTTGGTATTTATCTGCCTGAAAGCAAAGTTCCTGAAGTATTTTGCTGCCATTTCCGTGGTTACGCTTGAAAGAACCTAAATGATAGATATGGACATAATCTATATTTTCATGCGTATAAACAGCCAGGGCGACGACACCAATTGAATTGCCGTCTGTATCTTCAAAAACAAAAGGGTATATTTCAGACAAATCCTGATTATAACCTACTCCGATCGCCACTCGACCCTCATATTTTTCATAAAAGAAATTCACATAATGATGTTCCTGATACATTAAAAAATTCCTAATGTCTTTTTAGCAGATAATGCAGCGAAAGACGAAGTTAGTAATATATTAAAAATTATTTTTCCCTTGTCGGATAGCGTAAAGACACTTTCCCCTCCCTAAGTCAGGGAAATTTTGATCTCATCCAAAGATTTTTCTGGATTCTCTTCAGACTTTATTTGGTCCTTATTCAGCCTGCGTTGCCTTTTTTGCTCTTGCTTTAGCTTTCTTGCCAATTCTTTTTTACGCTTTTTAATTGAATAATGTGATTTGGCCATTTTATGTCACCTCAAAGGATTTAATTCTTGATGGTGATGAAAAGAAAGTCAAATTAGACAGGATTATTTTAATGGTTGAAGATCTTGTAATTGCGAATAGGACTAGAGGTGGTTTCAAAACCCCATCTGAGGCTCCCGCCTGCGGCGGGACTGCGTTGCCCCGCTAGCGCGGGATTCGCATCTGATTTTATGCATTAGGGTGCAGCACAGGCCTCCGGTAAATGTACTTGCTCATCCCGCCGTTGGCGGGACTGCGCTTTCTCGATCGGCCTGACGCTTGATGCATACTTTAACTTTTTTTAGATCAGATATGTAATCCCGCTTCAGCGGGACCCTTGTACCTGATCTGAGGTTTTAAAACCACTTCTAGTACTGTTGCAAATGAAACAAAAGGGCACTCCTCTCTATTCGAAGAATGCCCTTTTCACTCGGAATTGAAAGTTATATCACGGTGACATTTGCAGCTGCAGGGCCTTTTGCCCCTTGCTCTATGTCAAAGGAGACCTGGTCACCCTCATTGAGGGATTTGAAACCGGCTGCGTTGATTGATGAATGATGAACAAACACATCCGGTCCGTCTTCCTGTTCAATAAATCCGAACCCTTTTCGTGGATTAAACCACTTAACAGTTCCATTAGTCATAATAACATTCTCCTTTCTTTAAATTTTCAAAATCGCCAACTGGAGGATGCCACTTTGACAAATGGATTGTTCCTTCAGAAAGAAATCGCCCCGCCATTTGAAGGCGAGGCCATGTTGAATGCTTGTACAATAAGCTATCCGTCAGCCAATAGCAAGCTAATTATCGGTTTTTTTGAAATAAAATACTTAAATTAGATGATTGTATATTTCATATGGAATTCTACACTATTTTGCATGGGTTCGAATTGTGTCATACGTGCCTACCTAGACGATTCAATGTACCCTCCAGTAGATTTGAGACGTGCCTGAAAATAAGCTTATTTAAAGAAGAATCGCAACGAGAAATGCCTCATCCGATTTCAAATGCGTAAGGATATTCGGAGAGGCGCGTGGAACCGATCTAGGCTGAATGCCCCCCTAATTCTAAAAAAATCGCTTTAAAGCGAGCTTAAAGTTCTGACCGAAAAATTTGTAAATTTCGTACTCGTTGTTTTTAGCGATTTTGATGAAAGATGAACTCTCACTAAATTTGCATTTTCAATTGTGGATCATCTGTGATTAATTTTAATATTATTGAGATTTATGTTTGAATATCCAATCTGTTAAATCTTTATAGTCGGGTGGCCAATCCCAATTTAGCAATTTGATCTGATCCGTCTGTGCTCCTTGCATGAAAGGCACACTCTCTTTTTCCAGAGATTCCGAGGACGTTGCACAGCCGAACAAAGTCGAAAGCACCAGCGGGGTTACAATTGTCACGAAAAAGTATTTGGGATACGAAGGTCTCGGGCTTTTCACCATTTTTAATAAAATTTTGATAGCTTAGAAGTCAGCGTTTGGTCGAATGGCAAAATAATGTATTGTTTTTCAGTTGAGAAATATTAGCAAAAAATATGCTTATGAATGGGTATAATATATCATATATCAAAAAGTGCCCCCAAACGGTAGATATTTAGGTGAAATCCCAAAAATTAAATTTTTAAAAAGAATTAATTTGGGTGAAATTTCTCCTGCTTTCTTATGATGCGAGTTCTTTAAGGCCTACTTCAACGGTATCTTTTATCGGAATCATCGACGTGAATTTGATGGTTTCATCAGCTATCGGCGCTGTTGCCGCATCCAGCCGCCCCGTGATTGCCACAATCAGAATTTCATTTTTAACCTTGTGCGTAATTTCCATTTTAAACCCTATCTGTTTCTGTAGAAAGAATCAGATGAATTTTTTGAGCATCAACCTATTTTTGTCTTGCTTTCTTTCATAGCGAATATCATCCATTAATTTTCTGACAATATGAATACCGAGCCCCCCGATTTTGACATCAATAAGTTCAGCAGGGATTTCCGGATCTTTCTTTTCAAGTGGATTAAACGGTATCCCGTCGTCTTCAATGTATAACGTCAGCACATTGTTATCCAGATGAAGTGTGAAGCGAATGATATGCTCTAAATCGTCTACAAAACCATAAGAGGCTATATTTGTGAATAGTTCGTCCAGACAGATATTAACATCTGTTATGCAAGCTTCCGATAGCCCGCTGATCTGACCAAATTTATTCAAATGTCGGTTTAAAATTTTCAGCTCGGACAAATCATTTTTGAGTTCAAATGAGTATTTGTTTGATTTCATTTAGAAATTTGAATCAATCCAGAAGGATCATTTCACCGTGTTTGAGAACCAAAAAGTCCTGCTCGGGGATTTTATTTTGCTGCAGGGCGGCGGCCAGTCGAATGGGCGGCTCATCCAGCGGTTCATCCGTTAATATGAAGGTGCCCCAGTGAATGGCGATCGATTTCCGGGATAGCAGGTCCCGATGAATCTGCACCGCCTCTTCGGGATTCACATGATGTTTGCGCATAAACCAGCGCGGCTCGTAGGCACCGATCGGTATGGCCGCCAGATCGAAAGGGCCCAGTTTATCTCCGATTTCTTTGAAATGAGGTGTATAACCGCTGTCGCCGACAAAAAGGAATCGAAACCGATCGGACTTGATCGCCCAGCCGGCCCAGAGCGTTTTGTTGCGGGAAAAGATACTGCGTTTGCTCCAGTGCTGGACCGGCACCGCTATGATTTCGAGATTTCCGTCCTGTCGCCGGTCCCACCAGTCCATTTCGACAACCTGATCAATCTCACAGTTTGCGAACCAGCTTTTCAGGCCCAGCGGTACATAGAACCGGGTTTTTTCCCCACCCGGGCGCCGGCGTAACTTCATAATTGTTTGCGCATCGAGGGCATCATAATGATCATGGGAAATGACAACAATATCAATCGGCGGCAGATCTTCAAATGCCAAACCCAAAGGGGCGACTCTTTTGGGTCCGGCCCACTGAACCGGTGATGTGCGATTGGAAAAATGGGGATCCGTCAGAATATTGTACCCCTCCAACTGCAGCAATACCGTCGCATGCCCGATCCAGGTTACGGTGTTTTGATCTCCATTTTGCTTTAAGAATTCCGGATTATTCTTCGCTAAAGGGAAATGATAGCTTTCGGGGCCCGGGATTTCTCTGTTTGCCCGCTCGCCGCGCCATTTTAACAGATCCCAAAAGCTATTTTCTTCATATCCGTGGACATTTTTAAATCCGTTTTGGGTGTGGTGGGGTTTATCCGCTGAAGGGGTGTGAGCCGCACAATTAAATGCCGCAAGGCAGATAAAACATATTGTCATAAATCTAAATCCGTAAAATAATTTGAACATGAAGATACCATTACCCTTACCTAATATGAATATTTTCACCACAGAGAACACAGAGGTCACAGAGATGACATTCCTCAGTATTGAAATTATCACATATTTTATTTTTCTCTGTGCGCGCTGCGGTTGGCACTCAATATTTCATAATTTTTCATAATCTGGCGCCGCAATACTTGCAAAATTTAGCGTCAGTATCGTGTCCTTCGGCGCTGCATTCCAGGCAGGCCTGAGTTGAAATTTTTCTGCCGAAGGCCTGCGTTAATTCAACGGTTACGATGCCGGTCGGAACTGCAATTATTCCATAACCAATAATCATTATCAGAGCCGAAAGCAACTGCCCCAGATTGGTCTTGGGCGATATGTCCCCGTAACCAACGGTTGTCAATGTGACAATCGACCAGTAGATGCTCTTGGGTATGCTGGTGTAACCGTCTTTGGGATCTTCGATAAGATAAATCAATGATCCGAAAATGGTAACCAGCGTCAGGACGACAAATAAAAATACGATAATTTTGCGTCGACTGGCACGCAATGCCTGGGTAAGTAGCCGCGCCTCACCCAGGTATTGCACCAGCTTAAGGATTCGGAAGATCCGCAGAACCCGCAGTATCCGGATAACCAGCAGGTACTGGGCTCCCGGAACGATTATGCTTAGATAGGTGGGCAGAATTGCCAGAAGGTCGACAAGACCATAGAAACTGGTGGCGTAGGCCAGCGGCCTTCCAACGCTGAGCAGCCGTAAAACGTATTCGATGGTGAAGAGAATCGTAAAAAGCCATTCGCCGGCCAACAAAATACGCCCGTATGATTTTTGGATGGCGCCGACGCTGTCGAGCATCACCATCACGACGCTCACCAGTATGCACAAAATCAATAAAACATCAAACCATTTGCCGGCGGGCGTGTCGGCTTCAAAGATAACCTCGTGAACTTTAAACCGCCATCGGCTTTGATCATATGTTTGTTTCATTGCTGTTTTACCTTATACCCTCTCTTCTTTAACAGATCGACGACGCTATCAGGACCCACCAAATGGCCGGCGCCCACGACAAAAAGTACATTTTTATTTTTACGAATCGCGCCTTCAATTTTTTTAATCCACCTTTTGTTTCGTTGAATTAGCAAGCGATCATGAAGGTCAGGGTAATCCTTGAAGCTCTTGTGTAACAGTTCATGGAGTTTATCTGCATCACCGTGTTTCCAGGACTCGACCAAATCCCCTGCCAGTTCATTGACAACCTCCAATTCCTTTAAGGTCTGATTTAAAAAATCGTTTTGATCCCGGGCAACCATATTTCCAATTAGATCTATTTGAAACTCGGGGGATTCCAGAAAGTCGGTTTCTTTACCATCGGCGGTAGCCTTGTTAAAGAAATGAAAATCAACCCCGTAAATGAGATTAAACCCCATTCGCTGCAACTCTTTCATAGCTAAATCTTGAGCTACTGCCCAAGGTTTATACCGAGAATAAATTTCCAGGGGTAGGCCAAGCGCAGATAGTCTCTTTTCAAGCAGCCTTTTGGTAGGCGAATCAAGATTTTGAAGCAAATCCTCTCCCTGCGGATAAATACTCAATTGTTGGTATTTAATCTGCATTTCTGGCATCATCAGGGCTTTTAGGTCAGTTTCAAAAACAAGAAGTTGGCTTTCTGCATAGGCCTTACTTATTGATGCAGACAGGGGATAGTCGTCTGCCTTTAGCAGATGCAGGGAGCCCAGCAGGAAAATTTTATTCGACGGGGTGGCAACCCTCCACAGGCAGCTTTTGGTAGTCTGCTGGACGGCAGGTGATTTTGCATATAAATCAAGCTGCGAAGTAAAGAAAAAGATCAGTAAGGAAAAAACGAGCAGGATCTTATTTAATCTATTTTTAAAACAAGGGGGCGTTAGCATGACAATTCCTCTCTAGAAAGGATGATAAGTTGTTTCAAAACACTATCTGAAGCCAAATGGCTGGGTTGCAGTCCTCAGATAAATACTCACATACTCATTAGGTATGCTGCCCTTTTTCGATCGCTCTGCAACTTACCCTTTAATACGAGCTGAGGTTTTGAAACAACTTCGCCTTAATCACAAATAGACGAAATTAAAAGCCGGGGCGGAACCGGCTCACAATTCTTTAGTCCTTCCAAAAGCGTTTTGTAATTTGCAATGAACGACAGGCAGTGCGTGTATTGCCGAAGAAGATTATATGCCTTCCGTGCCAGGCTTCTGGCCGCCTGCTCGTGGTGCTGTTCCAGATGAACATAAACACCGGCAGCTTTGATCAGGCCTTTTAACATCTGCCGCCGGTCGCCGGTTGCAGCCTTCCACAGTGTTTCTAAATGATCATGAAACTCGAAAAAAAGGTTTTGGTTAAGGGATCAAACGTCTCAGGTGTTTTTATTCCCATTCCTGTAAGATTGTATTCACCATCTTCCCATCAGCCTGTTTACCGAAGTGTTTCATGATTGCGCCCATCGCCTGCATTTTGTTCTTATACTCGGAGAAATCTATATTTGCCTTAATCCAGGCAATGATCTCTTCGCGGCCGGCCATCTTGGGCAGGTAGGATTCAAGAATGTTGAGATATTCTGAAGATTCTTCTTTTTTGGCCTCCAGGACAATACGTTCGGATTTTGCCAGCCCCTGAATGATTCCGATGATATCATCGTTGGTAATCTCTTCGCTCTTTTTAGGTCGCGTCGTTTTTTTGCCGCTTTGCAGGGTAATGGGAACCGTCAGTTTGGGAAATTCGGCCATTATTTGTCGAATGGCGCCTCTGGCCTGTACATCCTTATTCAACATGGAAAATTTAAGATCCGCTTTCAGTTTATCCAGCAGGGCCTTCGACATCTCCTGACTCCAGCCGTATTTTTCAGCTTTGGTTTCCGTCATTTGTCTCTCCTCAATAATCGTATAATTTTGTAAAAACCGCGAACCGCGTTTTTTAGTCGATAAATTTCGAGGGCAACGGCGGGTTGGCTTCAATCGCCTTGCCGGGCAGGATGATAACCGTGGAAGTGCCATGGGTTAGAATCTTTCCGGTTTCATCTGTCACCTCCGCTTCAGCGTATCCAAGCGTACTGCCGACTTTAATCTGGCGGCCTCTGGCAATTAATTTGCCGGATGTAGCCGGTGCGAGATAGTTCAGTTTTAAATCCACGGTCGTGAGACCTGCAGTCTGGTCCTCGAGCCCAAGATAAACCGACCAAAACGAAGCCGCATCGATGATGGATGCAAACACACCGCCATGAACCATTCCGAAAGGCTGTAAATGTTTTTTGGCCAGAGTAATTTCAACAACGGAATAATCGATTCCCACATCCTGTAGTTTCATGGAAAGCAATCCAAAGTATGGACATGAGTTTACGATTTCCTTAACTCGTTTTATGTATTCGGGATTCGGTTTCTTCATAATATTCTTATGGAGGGATATGGGAACGACTGTGGATATTGGATATGTCTTGCTATTTGATTTATCAAAAAGGTTTTAATTGCACAAGGAAAACTTCTTCCAACAGGGAATGCGCTTTTTTTCTTCAACGCTCGATTCGCTCATACCTATAAAAATGATACGTTTCGATGCTTTCAACAGCTTTGGTTTCTTTGACTTGAAAATCGGCTGATGAAATCTCAGGGAAATAAGTGTCTCCCGTTATTTCTCTGGGAATCACCGTTAAATAGATACGGTCTGCGATGGGAAGTGCCTCATGATACAATTGCCCGCCGCCGCAGATAAAGGCTTCATCTTCATCCGGCGGGCAGTTATTTAAGGCGCTCGACAGGTCATGGGCAACAATGCAGCCCGCTGCACGGTATTCCTTTTGCCGGGTAACAATGATATTGGTTCTGCCGGGAAGCGGCCGTCCGATAGATTCATATGTCTTTCTTCCCATGACGACCGTATGGCCGAGGGTGATCTCTTTAAAAATCGCCTGTTCCCCGGGGATTTTCCATGGGATCTCCCCTTGCCGCCCGATGACGCGATTTTTGGCCATGGCCGCAATCAACGATATCAACATTTTCAGCAACGCCTCAAGAAGATAATATTTCAGGTCTTTAACCCACCATGGTGGGCGCTTTCAATTAATTTCGTGGCATTGGAGTATTGGCGTAATGGCGTAATGGCGAAAGGATTGATGTTTTTTTAAAAACTCCAATACTCCATTACTCCAGATTCGAGAATTTCAGGAACTTTTGGCATCCCTAAAATCAGCTTTTTATTGCTCATCATTCCGTTTATTTATTCCCTCAAATCCAGTTCCAAATATGTGGGATTGTCGAGGGGATTATACCGATATGGCTTTATAGGTCGAAATCCCAGCGATCGGTAGAGCTGCTTTGCTTCTGTCATGGATTCGATGGTGTCAAGGCGCATGCGCGCATAGCCCCGTGTACGCGCCTCATCAATGATGCCCTGCGCCAGGGTCCATCCGATTTTTCGGCGTCTAAAATCCGGCAGTACATACAGACGCTTCATTTCGCAAATCCTGTCTTCCAGAGGACGCAAAGCCACGCATCCGACAAATTCCCGGGCGCTAACGGCCATAAGAATACATCCCTGAGGCGGTGCGTAGTCTCCGGGAAGATTCGCCAGTTCTTGACTGAAGCCCTGAAATTCAAGGTCCACCCCCAGGGAATCGGCATATTGCTGGAAAAGCTTGCGCACCTTCTGATAATGTTCCCGGGTTTGAGCCTGAATGATCCGGGTCATGGTCTCGTCAGTCTTATAACTCAAATTATCTTCTACCATTTAGTGATAAAAGGGAAGAAAGTACACCAACTCATGATAATAAGTGACTAAAGTTACGCGTGATCTAAAGTGCCTAAATTTGTTGTGTCGCTGCGCTCCATCTTTTTTAAATTTAAATCGTCGTTCGACCCAGGGGCTCTCCGATGGGCAGAAGACCTTAACTGTAGTCACTTTAGCTCATTTTAGTTCACTTTAGTCACTCCTTTTTCTAACCGGAAAGCGTTTGAAACAAAGCCAAATAATCCGCTTTCGACATAGGGCGCGGATTATCGATATTGCTTCCGTTTTTAAACGAATTCTCTGCCAGTTCTTCATAATCCTTTTCTTGAACCCCCAGGTTGATAAACTCGGGCAGATGGACATCGCTGGCCAGTTGTTGTACGGCCTTAACCGCTAGCCGGGCACCCTCGTCGACATTGTCGTAACTCAGCCCCATTGCCCTAGCAATACGTGCATATCGATCTTTGCAGTATTCCAGATTGTATTCCATCACCGCCGGCAATACAACGGCATTGCAAACCCCATGGGCCGCGTCATATTTTCCGCCAAGCGCTTCGGCTACACAATGGACTGCCGCAACATCGGAATGGCTGAAAGCAATCCCCGCCAGCACGCTACCCAGAATCATCCCTGCTCTGGCTTCCAGATCATGGCCGTCGGAGACAGCACTTCTAAGATAGGTATTTATCATTTCGATCGCATAAAGGGCTGCTGCATCCGCCAGGGGCTCTGAAACATTGGCGGTAAATCCTTCCACGGCATGAGTCAAGGCATCCATTCCGGTTGCCGCCGTTAGATCCGGCGGCATGGTCAAGGTCATCTCAGGATCCACCAAAGCCACCTTTGGCGCGATTCTCGGGTCTTTGATACTGAATTTATATTTTTCATGCGAGTCGGTGATCACCGAACTAAAGGTCACCTCGCTGCCGGTCCCGGCTGTGGTCGGAATGGCGATCAACGGTAGAACATCCGCACCGATTTTATGCGGCCCTTCGTAGTCGCGGGCTGCGCCTCCCTGGCGTGCCACCACCGCAATCGCTTTGGCACAATCGATCGGGCTGCCGCCGCCAATCGCCACCAGGCAGTCGGGCGCCATCCGCTTCGCCATTTCAGCCCCCGCTTCAACGTTGTAATCCTTCGGATTGGGCTCCACCTTGTCGAAAACCTTCCAGGTGAGATTGCCGGCCTCCAGCAAATTGGAAATACGTTCCAGCAGCCCGGAATCCCCGATGCCTTTATCGGTGACCACAAGAATGCTTTTCGCATTAAGCGCTTTGATGGTATCAACCAGCCGTGCTGCTGCGCCGACGCCGTACTCTATCCTGGTCGGCAGCTCAAAGCTGAAACTGTTGAGAAGATTCATAGCAAAAATTCCTTCCTTTGCTCTTTAATTTAAATCCGAAATCCAAAATCCGAATTCCGCAATCGGAATAATCTTTATTTAAAATGAATTTCAAGGTAGTCTTATTTTATAGGTTAAAATGCCGCCGATGGCAACTCTGACTAATCATTAAAACCGCTGGCAGTTGTATTAAGGAGCGCATCGCGTGATTCAGAAGGAAAATGGTGAACAAGATTCGACCTTGCCTGCGGCTGCAAGGGAAAAAATCGTCCGTAAAGTTACCTGGGCCGGGCTTTGGGCAAATCTGTTTCTGGCAGGTTTAAAATTCACGGCCGGAATTATGGGAAAAAGCCAGGCGCTGGTCGCCGATGCCATCCATAGCCTCACGGATCTGACCACCGATATCGCTGTTATTGCAGGCTCGCATTACTGGTCGCGTCCGCCGGATGACGATCATCCTTATGGTCACAAGCGTTTAGAAACCCTGGTGACTGTTTTTATCGGCGTGGTGCTGGTTGCAGCAGGCCTTGGAATCGGATGGAAAGCAATTTCAACGTTACAGCAAAACCATGCCGCACCACCGGGCTGGATCGCGATTCTGGCAGCATTTGTTTCCATCACATGCAAGGAAGCCATTTACCGCTGGACGGCGACCACCGGCAAACGTGTCAAAAGCTCTGCTCTGGCAGCCAACGCCTGGCACCATCGCACCGATGCTTTAAGTTCGCTGCCGGTTTTGGTCGCCGTTGCCGGTGCCAAGGCTTTTCCATCCTGGTCATTCCTTGACCGCCTCGGCGCTGCTGTCGTTTCGATCTTCATTTTACATGCTTCCATAAAAATCATCTGGCCTGCGGTCAGCGAGCTGATTGATGCCGGCGTACCCACCGAGACACGCAAAAAGATTAGAGCGCTGGCGCTTAAAAACGAGGATGTTTTGCAGGTTCATGATATCAGGACAAGGTATATCAGCGCCAGCATTCAGGTGGATCTGCATATCGTTGTCAACGGTTCCATAACCGTCCGCGAGGGCCATGTCATCGCCGACGACGTCAGAGACCGCATCATCGCGCAAATTCCCGAAGTTTTAGACGTCGTTGTCCATGTGGATCCCCCGGAAAACGCTGTTTCAGAAGGGATTTGAAATAGCGAATTGGGCACTCCGCAAATATTAAATTGAGATCATAGGGTTATGGTAAAGCCCTCCAGCGCTGCAGGGAAGATTTTTAGGTTGAAAATAGCCTAATATCGTAATATTCTTAATATTTGTAGGTTGATTGGTACGAAATATTACTGAACTCGCTGAGGCAATTTGAAATGCCTGTTTTTGAATATACGGCGCTGGACGCCAAAGGAAAGACGACCTCCGGGATCATTGATGCAGACGGGGCGCGTGCCGCCCGTCAAAAGCTGCGGGCAACCGGTATCTTCCCGGTATCGATCAAGGAATCCCAGGAGACTCCCGAAAAAAAGACGACGCGTATCGGCGACCTGTCGAGCTATCTGACCCGTGTCAAACCTTCCGAAATCGCAATATTGACGCGGCAGCTGGCAACCTTGATCTCTGCCGGTTTTCCGCTGGTCTCCGCCCTGGAAGCCTTGCTGCCCCAGACCAAATCCACCCGATTAAAAACGGTATTGGCCCAGGTTAAAGATGCCATCGTTGAAGGCCAGAGTTTTGCGCAGGCGCTGTCCCAATATCCGAGAATTTTCCCCCCCCTTTTTATTAATATGGTCCGCGCCGGCGAGACCTCCGGCACGCTGGAAATTGTTCTCGAGCGGCTGGCGGAACTTACTGAAAAACAGCAGGATTTAATCAATCGGATTCAAACCGCCCTGGCCTATCCCATATTTATGTGTGTGATCGGTGTCCTGGTTCTGTTTGTGCTATTGACTTATATCGTGCCCAGCATCACTGCTATTTTTCTGGATATGAACCAAGTACTGCCGACACCGACCCGGTTGCTCATTTTTTTGAGTAATTTTTTCAAATCGTTTTGGTGGGTTATCCTTATTATCGCGGTTGCCGCCGGTATCACTCTGCATCGGCTGAAGAAAACCGAAAACGGCCGTTATGCCTACGATAAAACCATCCTCTCCTTACCTGTTTTTGGAATTTTAGCCCGAAAGCTGGCAGTGGCCCGCTTTACCCGGACACTGGGATCTCTCCTCGAAAACGGGGTCTCCATGTTAATCGCACTGGATATTGTCAAAAATATCGCCGGCAATGTGCTGATTTCCAGGGCCGTGCAAGCCGCTGCTCAGGACGTCGGGAAAGGCCAGGCGCTGTGGGCGGCCTTAAACGAAGGCCGCGTATTTCCGCAATTGTCCATTCAAATGATCCAGGTGGGGGAACAAAGCGGTCAGTTGGAAGGTATGCTCAATAAAATAGCAGACATTTTCGAGAAGGAAGCCGAATCCAGCATCCTGCGACTGACGTCTTATCTGGAGCCGGTCATGATTCTGGTAATGGGTTGTGTGGTCGGTTTTATCGTGCTGTCGATTTGCCTTCCGATCTTTGAAATGAACCAGCTCATCAAATAACCCGCACATATTTTTTTTAGAAGGAGCAAAATTAGATGATGCAACGTATAAAAAGTAACCACCGAGGTTTCACGCTAATCGAATTGATGGTTGTTGTCATCATACTGGGCATCCTGGCGCTGTACATCGGGCCAAAGATAATGGGGGAACCGGAGAAAGCCAAGCGCGTAAAAGCCAAAATGGATATTGCCAGCCTGGAAACCGCTTTAAAAATGTATAAACTCGACAACGGCGTGTATCCGACGACCGAACAGGGGCTTCAGTCTTTAGTGGAAATGCCTCAAACCGGTGTGACACCGAAAAACTGGCGCAAGGGCGGCTATCTTGAAAAAAACAGAGTCATGAAAGATCCCTGGGGAAATGATTTTGTCTATATTTCTCCCGGCGTACACGGTGACTTTGACATTATCTCCTATGGACTTGATGGTGTCCCCGGAGGAGAGAGTGAGGAAGATAAGGATATAAACAACTGGGAAATTGAATAAAAAAGAATGTCCGTTGTTGGTCGTCCGTTGTCCGTTGTCAGGAGATGTTTTGATCTTACCCAATTCTAAAAAGTATTTTGATGTTAAGCACATGGTTGAGCGGCGCATTCAGCGTTTTTTATGCAACGGACAACAGACAACGAACAGCGCACAAAGCCATGGCTTTACGCTGCTGGAGCTGATTGTGGTCATAACACTGCTGGGCATCATGCTGGTTTTCACCGTTCCGCGTTTCCATGAGACCCTTTTTTTGGACGAGAGTAAACAAAGTGCCCGCTGGATTATCGGCAAGGTTCGGGCCTTAAAAGAGGCGGCCATCCGCAATCAAACAAACTATAGCCTGCATATCGATCTGGATACGCAACGGTACTGGGAAACCAATGAATCGATGTCAGCCGAGGCCATTGAAGGTGCCACCCTGGATGCTGCCCCGCTTCCAGGTGATCTGAAAATAGCCGACGTTGAATATCCAAACCGCGGCAAAATATATTCAGGCCAGACGGATATTACGTTTTACAAAGCCGGTTATACGGATAAAATCCTCATTCATTTTCAAAATGATGCCGAATATGTATCTTTTTTAATCGAGCCGTTTCTTTCAGAAGTAACCGTATACGAGACTTACGCCAGCTTTGGAAATTAAGCCAGAGGTGCTTTTCTCTAATCTTTTTGTATTCTCCCTTTTTTTAAAAAAAACATTGTATAATGAGTGTTAGCTTTTGTATAATAATACAAACCAGGCATGTATAAAAAAGTGCACATCTAATGACAACTTTAATACCCAGATATCATAAGGTTCATTTCAACGCCTCAGGACGCGCATTCGGTTTTACACTGCTTGAGGTCATGGTTGCTCTGGCGGTTATGTCCATCGTGCTGGTCAGCGTATATCGCATGCATTCCCAGAGTTTGACCATGAACACCGCTGCCCGGTTTTATACCCAGGCACCCATGCTGGCCCAGAGCAAGATGGCAGAAATAGAGGTCCTTTTCTCAAGTGGATTCCCGGAGGATTCGGGCGATTTCGGAGAACAATTCCCCGGCTACGGCTGGAAGGCTTCGATATCCGATGTAACTTCTGAGATACTGGGTGAAGTCGGCGATGATCTAAAACGGATCGATATCACCGTATCGCTCAATGAAGATCAATTTCTTTACAACCTTAGAGCATACCGATTCCATAGAGAATAGGCTAAAGCCAGAAGTCAGAGGACAGATGTCTGAGGACAGGAGTCAAAAGATACATCCCGTAATTGCGGATTGCGGATTGCGGATTGCGGATTTTATGTCGCAGCAGAGCCCGAAGCCAGAGGCCAGAGGCCAGAAGCCAGAAACCGGTTTTACGTTGATGGAAGTCCTGGTGGCCATCACGATATTGGCAATTGTGGTGACGACCATTCTGGCATCGTTTAATTCCGTGTTTTCAACCACAGAAGTTTTAGACGAAAGCGCGGATTTATACGAAACGGCCAAAAATTGTATGAAGCGCATGGTAATGGACCTGGAGTCGATCCACATTGCTCAGCGGCCGATTTACAAACCACCGGAGTTGGATCAACCGCCGGATCCGTACCGCCTTGTGGCAACCAACCAGGATATCGGTGGCACGGGATTTGCACAAATTAGATTTACCAGCAGCGCCCACGTCGGCTTTGAAAAAAGCCCCCGAGAAGGAATTGCTGAAATCATATATTACGTTCAGTCCAGAGATGACGGGCATCCGGTGCTAAAACGCGCGGATAACCTTTACCCGTATCCCGATTTCGAAGAAAGAAGCAGCGATCCGGTGTTGTCTAAGTACGTCAAATCCTTGGCGTTTAAGTTTTATGACACGGAAGGATTGGAATACGATGTCTGGGACTCTGATTCGGAAGAATTCGGTTATGCCACTCCGACGGCCATTGCAATTCGACTGGAGCTGGAAAACAAATCCGCCTCTCAAACATTTGAGACCCGGGTATTTTTCCCCCTATCGCGGGAGAAAACCGGATAAATATGTTAAGAATGGCAAAAACAATTCGCAACAATCGTGGCATCGCCCTTTTGTTGACGATTTCCGTAACGACAATTCTGGTAGCCCTGGCGCTGGAATACAATCGCCGGGCACGTTTTGCGGTTTTGTCAACAGCCGCCACAAGGGATCGCCTGACCCTCTCGCACATGGCATCTTCCGGCATACATGCGGCCATGGCGCTTCTGGCAAAAGATCGGGCGGAATCAAATGTCGACTCTCTCCAGGAAGACTGGGCAAATTCAGATAAAATCAATGAATTATTGAGCGAGACCCCTTTTGAAGACGGAACGCTCTCAGTCACCATTGCCGATGAAATGGGTCGAATTCAGATAAACGCGCTCGTTAAATTTCCCGAAAGCCGGAATTTCAACGAGTCCCAGCGCCTGCTTCTGGAGCGCTACTTAAACTATTTCAAAGATGACACTGAAGAAACACCGGAGGACAGTCAGCCGCCGGCAATTATCAATTCATTAAAAGACTGGCTCGATTCCGGCGACGATGAGGCCATTACCGGATTAAGCGGTGCCGAATCCAGTTATTATCAGGATTTGAGTCCGTCTTATAGCCCTCGCAACGGCCCGATTGCCGATATCAATGATCTATTGCTGATCAAAGGTATTACACCGGAATTATTCTACGGCAGCAACGATAAGCCGGGTATAGCGAGCTTTTTAACCGTACACGGAATGACACCGGGAGCCGGGACTTCGTTTACCTTTCCCGGAAAAATTAACGTCAACACCGCCGACCTTCCGGTGCTGGTCGCCATGCTGCCCTCTGAGAACGCGGACCTGGCCCAGGCGTTCTTCGAATTGCGCCAGGAAGCCGCCGAGAATAAAGATGCCGCTGACTTATCGGACACGACATGGTATAAAAACATCGCGGGATTTAGCGGTATCAATCTGGATACAAATCTGATCTCAACTGCCAGTGACATTTTTAGAATTTTATCAGTGGCCCGGATGAGCAATTCGGGGTTAAGCGCCACGGCAGTTGTCCAGCGAATTAAAAGTGAAAAAACCGGCAAGTGGACGTGCAAAATTTTAAGTTATCAGACGGAGTCGTAAGGTCAGGAGCCAACCCAACCCGACCTAAAAAAAACAACCACGAAATCGCGAAAATAATCAGTTTTGTGTCTCCGAATTTTAGTGCTTTCGTTATAAAAAATAGTCATTATCTTATCTAATATAGTTGGTTAAGAAATAGATACCCAATGAGCAGAAAAATCCTCGGCATTGATATCCGCAATCACTCCCTGAGCGCGGTCCTTTTAAACAGCAGCCTGCGGGAATACCGCGTTGATGACTATATTCATCTGCCTTTTTCCGATTCCGACGATCCCGAAAAAGGACTGATGGGCGCTCTGGAAAGTCTCACCGAAAAAGTGGATTTAAGCGGCAGTGACTGTGTCGCTTCCATTCCTGCGGGTCATTTTACGTTCCGGAACCTTCAAGTCCCTTTCAGCAATTCCAAGAAAATCAGAATGGTTCTTCCATTTGAGCTCGAACCGACACTGCCCTATGCGGTGGAAGACCTGGTCGTTGATTTTCACGCCATAAACGGCACCCCGGAGGGTGACCGGACCGAACTGATTGCGGCGGCGATTGAAAAAAATCGATTACTCCCTTACATAGAAGCCCTGGCATCGATTGGAATCGATCCCGAAAAGCTGACGCTCAGCGGTTTGCCCATCGCCCTGTGTCTGGCCCGGCAGGCCGATCTGGAGGAAGATCAGCTTTTTCTGGAAATTGACGAGTCCTCCGGCACCCTTTTTATGCTTGCGGGCGATGGTCTGCAGCTCATACGATCGTTTCCCGTACCGACTGCCGGCCCTTCTAAAGCGAAAATGCTTAGTGCGCAAATCCAGCAAACCCTGGCAGCCTTTCAGGAATCCTCAGAATTGAATCTTCAGCCCCTCGAGGTGGTGGCCAGTGGAATCGGGCTGAATGAGGCCAATACGGCTGCAGATATCAGCAAGGCCCTGGATATACCGGTTAAGCCGGCTTCAATAGCCGACCGTCTGGGTATCCCGGTGGTAAGTGACACGGGAAACCCCTGGATTCCGGCACAAATGGACAATGCCCTGGCCTTGGCGCTGATGGAGGTCGAAGGCTATCAAGCCCTCAATTTCCACAAAGGCCAGTTTGCGGCCCAGAAATTTATATCCAAACACAAATCCCCTCTGATAAAAACCGGCATACTGGCAGCCGCCGTATTGGTTTTGATGTTTTTTAATGTATTGATGGATTCCTACACCGTGAACAAACAGGTCCGCGGCATCGAACACCAGATGACTCAAATCTTCAAGGCCTCATTTCCGGAAGTGAAAACAGTCCGCTATCCCTATCAGGAAATGCAGGCCAAGATGAAGGAGATCAAGAAAAATGCGGCTTTTCAGGCCGAAGCCGGTCCCCACATTCGTAGAATTGATATTTTGAACAGTATCAGCGAAAAAATTCCCGGCAATATCAAGGTGGATCTTACCCGCCTGGTCATTCAGCCGGAGAATGTGATAATCTCCGGTACCACGGATACGTTCAATTCTGTGGAAGACATCAAAAGCCGCCTGGAGCAGGTCCAGTTTTTTGAAAAAGTTACCATCAGCTCGGCCAACCTCGATCGCTCGGGAAATGAAGTTCGTTTTATGTTAAAGGTGACATTATAAAAAGCTCAGCAGAATAACCGATAATGGAATTTATCAAAAAATACCTCAATCTTAAAAAGCTTAACCGACGCGAAAAATATATTATTTACGCAGCTGGCGGTGTTATCGGATTGTTGATTCTCATCCACTTTGCGGTCACACCCTTTTTGGAAAGCAGAAAGCAGATGCAGCGTAGCCTGCAGACCAAAAAGGCGGAGCTTGAAGAAATGCGACGCCTGCAAGCGGAACATGGCGCCCTGCAGGAAAAATTACAGGTATCAAAAATCCGCTTCAACAAAAGACAAAAGGGATTTACCCTTTATTCGTTCCTGAATCAGCTGGCCGGCCAGGCCGGAATCAAGGACCGTATCACCAATATGAAGCCGAGCAAGACGATTCAAAAAAACAGCAATTATAAAATTTCACGGGTGGAAATGAAATTAGATAATATTACCCTGGAACAGCTCGCCAATTACCTGTACAGCGTTGAAACATCAAAAAATATGGTCATGGTCAAGAAAGTTTCCATTTCAAAAAAAGAAAAAAAACAGGGCCTCATCAACGTCATTTTACAGGTTGAAACCGTGGAGGCCTGATTCCCAATTGAGTTAAAACGCAATTGGGCGTTATTTATTATTGGTTAATGGTTAAACGCTAAAATGGAACGAAATCCATTTTAACTTGAGCGCAATAAATGGAATATAGAAATAGGCTTTCAGAGCTGCCGCAATTTTCAAATTCGAATAACAAATAACAATTAACAAATAACAACTACTGAATGCAGACTGTTAAAACCCGGATTTTATGGGCGATATATATCATCTGTGTGGCCCTGTTCTTTTTTTATTATCTTTTTCCGTCCGATACGATAAGGGATTACCTGGCGGACCAGGTCCGTCAGGCGCAACCGTATCTGACGGTAAAAATCAGTCAGGTAAAACCTGCTTTTCCACCGGGTTTAAAACTGTATGGTGTTAGCGTATATCATCTGGGACAGACCGTCGCCGGTCTTGAAAATTTAAAAATATCTCCGGATATTTTATCATTATTTTTAGCCCCAACCCATTTAAAGTTTGAGGGCAGCGGTTATGACGGGATTCTAAAGGGTCGTGCGGACATCATCAATAAGTCACCGGGACGGGAGGTGATAATTGATGCCGATCTTGCCGGAATGCAGGTGAATCAAATAGAAGCATTAAGCGCCGTGACGACACACAAAATCTCGGGAAATCTTGAAGGCACACTGACATTTAGATCGAATGCGTCCGATCAGGCGCTTGCCGGGGATCTGATCCTTACGGGCGGGCAAATTGAATTTTCACCCCCGGTATTGAATCAAAATGTGATAAGGTTTGAAGCGATCGAAGCCGAGTTGGAGTTCAACGGTCAATCTTTGACCATTAACCGCTGCCAGATCGAAGGAGATCAATTAGAGGCCGAAGTGGCCGGATCGATAAAATTTAGCGGCGGTTCATCCAGAAAAATCCTGGATTTATCCGGAACCGTAAAGCCGCATCAGGCATTGCTCGCCAGATTCGGCCAGAATGTTACTGAGCTGCTCCAAGGCGGCAATTTGGAAAATCAGGGGTTTCCCTTCAAGATAAAAGGCCCCCTGGATTCACCCCAGTATTCGTTTTATTAATAAAATGATAATGACGGCTAAAAAATATTTTATGATCGTCAATGTGCTGCTGATTACCGCCGGTGTTTATTTCGGCGTCAGCGCTTTTTACACCATCAGCACGGCCTGGCTGGATCCCGGCGAGACGCCCCAGGTTTATACCCCCAGGGTGAGCGTTAAGCCGCAGGACGACCATCCGCCCTTGTCGCGCTACCGCGCCATTACCGAACGCAATTTATTCAATACGAACCCGGATATCAAAGCGCCCGTCCGGGAGATTAATGTCGACAATCTGAAAGAAACGGACCTTAAACTGAAACTCTGGGGGACCGTAACGGGCCAAGATCGTAAGGCCTATGCCGTTATCGAGGATACGAAAACCAGACAACAGCAACTGTATCGCATCGGGGATAGCATTCAAGATGCAACTGTAAAATTGATTTTAAGGCAGAAGGTGGTTTTAAATGTAGGGGATCGCGATGAAATATTGGGAATGGAAGAGATCGGAGCCGCAAAGACGGGCCGTGAAAGCCCGCGTGTTGCCAGGAGACCGGCGTCTTCACCTCCCAAACTGCCCGTATCCTCCTATCCGCGCCAGCTAACGTTGGAAAGTGATCAGATTGAAAGTGCTCTGGAAAATCTAGATCAGCTGATGGAGTCGGCCCGGATCCGGCCGCATATCGAAGAAGGCCAACCATCGGGAATTTCCATCACGGGGATCAAACCCAACACAATCTTCAGAAAAATGCGGTTGCGTAACGGGGACATTATCACCGGCGTCAACGGCGACCCGATCGAAACGGTAGAAGATGCGATGAAAATCTTCGGCGATCTGACATCGGCCTCCGAGATGCAAGTTGAAATAAAACGGCGCGGGCGGAAGCGGGTCCTTAACTATAAAATTGAATAGCACAATGGCTGGAAAACAATGAAGATAAATTTCAAATTTTGCGTAATGCTGATTACCGCGGCCCTTGCGGTAACATTAACCTTTCAGTTCAGCATGGCTCAGGAGGCCAGGTCAGCGTCACAGCAGGCTTCAAATGCGGAACAGTTTGTGTCGATTGATTTTAACAATGTGGACATCAATGTTTTTATCAAGTTTATGAGCGAGCTGACCGCAACCAATTTTGTCGTCGACCAGCGCGTCAAAGGTAAAGTGACGATCATATCCCCCTCCAAAATATCGCTCAAAGAAGCTTACAAGGTATTTGAGTCCGTACTCGAAGTCCACGGCTACACCACCGTCAAAGCCGGGGACATCGTTAAAATTGTGCCCTCACCGGATGCGCGTTCGAAAAACATAAAAACCCTGCTGCGCGAGGAAGCAGCCAGCCCCGAAGATAAAGTCGTCACCCAGCTGATTCCATTAAAATACGCTTCTCCGGTCGAAATCAAACGCCTGTTCACGCCCATGGTATCCAAAAGCAGCGTGATTCTGGCCTATGATCCGACCAATATGATGATTATCACGGATGTGCATTCAAACATCCGGCGACTGCTTAAAATCCTGAAGCAGATTGATATTCCGGGCATCGGGCAGGAAATCTCGGTGATTCCGATTCAATATGCGGATGCAACCAAAATGGTGAGCCTGTTAGGTACCGTTTTCAAACCCGCGCGCAAGCCCGCCAAAGGTGCTGCGGATCAGCCCGTTGCCATGGTCGCCGACGAGCGCACCAACCTTATTGTCCTGCTGGCCAATAAAGTGGACACCATGCGGATAAAGCAGCTGATTGCCATGATCGACAAGGAAACCCCCCGGGGTAAGGGGAAAATCCATGTCTACTATTGTGAGAACGCAACGGCCGAAGAACTGGCCAAAGTACTTCAAGAAGTACCGACCCAGGAAGCCGGAGCGCCTAAGGGCACAAAAGGCGCCCCGGTGGTAGCCGGCAAGGTAAGGATTTCCGCCGATAAGGCCACCAACAGTTTAATCATCACCGCCGACCAGGAAGACTACCTGGTCCTGGAAGAGGTTATCAAAAAACTCGATATTCCGCGCTCCATGGTATTTATTGAATCATTGATCATGGAAGTCGACATGGATAAAAGCCTGGACATCGGTATCGACTGGCAGGCATTTGGTGAGACCTCGATATCCGGCAAAGAAACTGCAATTGGCGGCCAGTTCAGCAGTTCGGGTCTCCTCGATCCCGCCGCTCTGGCCCAGGGCGGCTTAACCGTGGGCCTGATCACCGAGCCGACGACTATCGCCGGAATCACGGTTTCAAACATTGCTGCCATTATAAACGCCGTTAAAACCGATGATGAATTTCGCATCCTGTCGACTCCCCAGGTGCTAACCACCGATAATGAAGAGGCCCGCATCACGGTGGGGGAAAACCGGCCCTATCAGACCCGCTCGACCACCGATCCGTCCGGCGGAACGTTTGAATCTTTTGAATACCGCGATGTCGGTAAAATCCTAAAAATCACGCCGCACGTGACCGAAGGCCGTCTGGTGCGCATGAAAATTTCGCTGGAGGTCACCAACATCGACCTGGCTTCGACCCTGACGACCTCATCGACTCTGCCCGTAACCCAAAAACGCACCGTTGACACAACGGTTATTGTTAAAGACAGCCAAACCGTTGTTATCGGCGGATTGATTGAAGACGCCGAGACATCAAACGAAACCAAGGTGCCTGTATTGGGCGACATCCCTATCTTGGGATGGTTGTTTCGAGATAGTTCGGAAACAAACGCAAGAACCAACCTGTATATTTTTCTGACGCCGCGGGTGATCAAGAGCCCGGCCGAAGCAACCGAAATAATGCAAGATAAAAAAGATCAGATGAATACCATCAAAGAAGGCGAAATAAAATTATATTAATGCGGTCATGATTCAACGATTAACTGAAATACTCAAAGACAAGTTCGGGGTGGATGAGGCGCATCTGTCAGAAGCAGAGCGCGTCCGAAACGAAACCGGCGGCGCCATCGGTCAAATTCTGGTGGATCAAAAAAATCTGTCCGAAAACCACCTGCTTGAGGCATTGAGCATCCAGTATGACATTCCGTTCTGGACAAAACTTCCGTTTGAAAACACCGAATCGGATTTCACCCGGAAGGTCTCCATCCAGTTTCTAAAAAAATATTGTCTGGTCCCTCTGGAATACAGTCAGCCCATTGCCGCCAAAGATTGCGGTCTGACACCCCAACAGGCACCTGAAAAAGCAGACACCCGGTTTCCGGCGGGATGCGTTATCGCCATCAACGACCCCCTGAATTTTCAACCGCTGGATGACCTCGTGAGGACTTTAGGCGTAAGTGAGTATCGCGTGGTGCTGTCCACCCAAGAGGCAATTCTTGCGGCGATCAACCTGCAGTACGATTTACGCCGGGATTCGGCCGAGCAGCTGGTCCAGAACATGGAGGAAAACGGCAGCACCATTATCAGTGAAATCGAAGAAACTGCCGATTTGCTTGATGACACCAGCGATGCGCCGATCATCAAATTGGTCAATCACATCATTTCCCAATCCATCAAAGCGCGTGCCAGTGACATTCATTTCGAACCCTACCAGAACAGCTTCACGGTCCGATATCGGGTGGACGGCATCCTGTATGACCTGCTGTCACCGCCCAGGTGGATCCAGCCGGCCTTGATCTCGCGCGTCAAGGTCATGGCGAAAATGAACATCGCCGAAAAACGACTGCCCCAGGACGGGCGTTTCGAGGTCAAAATCGGCGATCAGGATATCGATGTGAGGGTCTCCACAATCCCGACCGCTTTCGGCGAACGCCTTGTTCTGCGCCTTTTGAATAAATCCGGATCCCTGCTGGAGTTGCAGGATCTCGGTCTCACAGTCGGGAGACTAAAGCTGTTGAAAAAATTGGTGACCTCCCCCAATGGCATCATACTGAACACCGGACCCACCGGCAGCGGCAAAACCACAACCCTGTATGCCGTGCTATCGTCTATCAATGAGCCCAACATCAATATTATTACCATTGAAGATCCGATTGAATATCAGATCAAAGGTATCAGCCAGATACAGGTCAATCCCAAAATCGACCTGACATTTGCCCGGGGCCTCAGATCCATCGTCCGACAGGATCCGGATGTTATCCTGGTTGGCGAAATACGGGATAAAGAGACGGCCGAAATTGCAGTTCAATCCGCCCTGACCGGACACCTGGTTTTCTCGACCTTACACACCAATGATTCTTCCAGCGCGATCACGCGGCTGGTCGATATGGGGGTGGAACCGTTTTTGATTTCCTCATCGGTTTTGGCGGTGGTCGCCCAGCGACTGGTGCGGGTGCTGTGTGATGACTGCAAGCTCGCCTATGTACCGAACCCCATCTACTTGCAAAGCATTGGTTTTTCGCCGAATCATTTTAAAGATAAACAAATCTATAAAGCGGTCGGATGTGAAAATTGTTTCAGCACCGGTTATAGAGGGCGGATCGGTATATTTGAAATCATGGTCCTCACCGAACGCTTAAAAAGTCTGATCCTTAAAACTTTTGATTCAAGCCGCATAAAAGCCGAGGCCGTCCGGCAAAAAATGAGAACGTTACGCGTCGATGGCATGCAGAAGGTTTTGGAAGGCACCACCACAACCGAAGAGGTACTGCGCGTCACCCAGAAGTAATCCGCATGGTGCGTGGCGCACGGCGCATGACGTTAAAGATTGAAAGCAAGCTAAAGATAACACCGATTTTACCCCATGCGCCACGCTCCCTGCCCCATGCTATTTTAAGTTTCTTACCGGCAAGGCACGATAGCCGCGTCTGTGCACTTTTCGCACGGTATAGTGATAAACGTTATCGAAATTAAAAATACGCGCGGTGGGTGCAACCGGATCGGTTTCCGATGTCCAAACCCAGCCGCAGCTCAATTCTATTTCCGGAACCGTCTTAACCCAATGCCCGCAATCCGCCTCATACCCTTTGGCATTCTTATCTTCAAGCAGTAGGCTCTGCAACTCCGCCAGGGTCGGCAGGCGCCAGTTGTCAAATCTCTTTTCAAGCGCAAGGGGAAAGGTATATCTCACCCATTTATCGGCCTGTTTCCAGTCGATATCACCTTGATTGTCGGTTTTAGACCACATCAGACCGAGTTTATGATCGGTAATGGTTCCATCGCCATTATCCGTAAAACGATCACCGGCCTGAGCCGGATAGAAACAAACCAAAACCCCAAGGCTTAGGATAATGAATGTCGCAGAAAGGTATCTGAACATCATGCCCTCATTCCTTTCTTTTTGCCGATCGTCTGGTTTGACTTTTCACCACAGAGCGCACGGAGAACACGGAGATGAAACTCAAAATGATGGCGAAAAAGGCCTATTTTATTGTTTTCTCTGTGTGCGATGCGAGCCCCGCCTGCCTTTCCTAAACATCTACGGTGGCGGGCAGGTCTGTGGTGAATGTATGCATACAAAAAGCCCTTTCTCATGCCGTGACAGGAGCGGATTCTGTTTTAGGCGTGCGCCACCGCTGCATCAGATACAGAAAGCCGTAGACGGCCAGACCGATAAGATAGGTCCAATACCTTTGCTCCTGCGGAATTCCAATCCAGTCTGCAATCAAATCCGGCCGCATCAAGTTGAGGGTGACAAAAAGAAACAGCGGGAGTTCATAGATTCTGTTCCTGGTCACAAACCAGCCCTGCGTTGCCGATGCAAAGGCAAAGTTTCCGATACAGGCCATGGCAAATATAAGCAGCCCCTGGGGCCAACTGCTGATGTTATGCAGAATCAGATCGGAATTGAAAATAAACATGAACGGCAGGATAGCCGTACGGATATCGTACATAAATCCCTGCAGGCCGGTCGGCACCGGCGGTGATTTGGCAATCGCTGCCGCCGCATAAGCCGCAAGCCCCACCGGCGGGGTATCATCGGCCAGTATACCGAAATAAAAACAAAAAAGATGAGCCGCCATGAGCGGCACGACAAAGCCCTGCTGTCCGCCGATGGCCACAATTGCAGGCGCTGTCAGCGATGCCATGACAATATAGGTGGCAGTCGTGGGCAGTCCCATCCCGATGATCAAACTGGCCAGGGCGGTGATGATCAACATCGCAAATATGTTGCCGCCCGAGAGGGTGTCGATGATCGCGGTGATCAGCTGACCCAACCCGAGCGCGACCACACCGACAATGATTCCGGCGGCTGCCGTTGCCAGTGCGACCGGCACCATGTTGCGGCCGCCGGCAGCCAATGCCGAAAAGATGTCGACAACGCTTTTTTTAAATGCCGGCCCCAGTGGTTCCTTGTTGATATATGCTTTCACCGGGTTTTGGAAAAACATCAGAATGGCCATCACCCAGATGGCATTAAAGGCGGCCAGTTCCGGGGAGTGGCGTACGACGATCAGTTCATACAACAGGAAGCAAAGCGGTACCAGGAAATGAGCCCCGCTTAACAGGGTCTTAAAAAAGGGCGGCAATTCAGACCGTGTCATCCCCCGGAGACCCAGTTTGGACGCTTCAATATGGGTAATAAAAAACAGCGCGGCGTAGGAAGCAAAGGCCGGAATGGCGGCAGCCTTGATCACCGCGATGTAAGGCACGTTCACGTATTCGGCAATAATGAAGGCGGCCGCCCCCATGATAGGCGGAGCCAGCTGTCCGTCCGTACTGGCCGCCACTTCTATGGCGGCTGCTTTGGTGCTCGGATATCCGACTTTTTTCATCAGCGGTATGGTGAAAGTACCGGTGGTCACGATATTGGCGATACTGGAGCCGGACACCAGTCCGGTCAATCCGCTGCCCATGATCGCCGCTTTAGCAGGACCGCCTTTAAACCCGCCCAGCAGGGCCAGCGCTAATTTTATAAAATACTGCCCGGCCCCGGCCTTGTCGAGCATGGCGCCGAATAAGACAAAAAGGAACACAATGGTCGCGGAAACATCCAGCGGAATGCCGTAAATGCCTTCCGTTGACATGGTCATTTGCCCCATCAGGCGATTGAGCGAAGTTCCTTTAAAGGCAACTAAGTCCGGCATATAGGGACCCAAAAACGAATAAAGCAGAAATAGCGAGGCAATCGCCGGAAGGGCGGGTCCGATAACCCGTCGGGTGGCCTCGAGCAGCAAAACAATCAGGATAATCCCGATGATGATGTCCCGGGTGATGGGCGCACCGTAGCGGGTGATCAGCCCGGCATAGTCGATCACAATATAAATCGCTGCAAAGGCCGCAATGATTCCGATAAAATAATCGGGAAGGGGGATCCTGTCTTTGACCGAAAAATACCTCAAACCCAAGCGCGTTTTTTTTAAAAGCGGATAGTTTAAATAGACAATTAAAAGGGCAAAGCCGAGATGGATGGCGCGAATGAAGGTCGAATCCAGGATCAGCCAGCTGGCAATCGACAGTTGAAAAAAACTCCAGAGAATCGCAATTGCGGGAATGACATATTTGGGGAAGCCTTGGGGCCTTCTTACGATGCCCGCTTCTTCTTCGTTCGCCCGCCTTGCATTTTGAAAGCCCTCATCCTTTTGTTGGATTTGATGGTTACTCATAGAGATCACCTAAACCGTCAACAATGATTGAAGGCAGGCACCCGTCTGGAATTGCAGGCCCATATCCAAATTTGATAGATATCAACAGATTTAAGATGGTCACATAGATCGGATAGCGCACAGCCCAACCGCATAAACAGAGAATGCGCGCAACATGAATAACAATATAAATTTTGCCACTAAACGGTAAAGTTTATTAGAGGCGGTGGTTGCAGAAAACGCGATCTCGCATGCAGGCTGGTTGTTATGGCTTACTTTAATCCGGCTTCTTTGTAATATTTGTTAGCCCCTGCATGCAAGGGAGCGGACAGACCATCCATCATGTTTTCTTTGGTCAAAATCGCATACGCTGGATGAAGTTTTTTAAAGTCATCAAAATTATCAAAAACTTCTTTTGTGATGGCATAAACGATATTTTCCGGAACTTTGGCGGAAGTGACAAACGTCGCCTTTACCCCAAAGGTTTCCACATCGTCATCATTTTGAGCACCCGGATAAAGCGAAATGGGGACCTTTGCTTTGGCATAGTAAGGGTTGTCAGCGATGAGTTTATCGATCCCGGGACCGGTAATGGCGACAATTCGTACTTTGCGGGCTCCAGCTGTGGCCTCTTTAATAGCGCCGCTGGGATGCCCGACGGTGTAAAAGAAGGCATCAATTCGACCGTCCTGCAACAGACCGGGAGCTTCGGCGGCCCTTACACTTTCGGCCGTCAAATCCGTTTGATAATCAATCCCCACAGCATTGAGCGTATCAATGGAGTTCTGGCGCTGTCCGGAACCGGGGTTGCCGATGTTCACCCGTTTGCCTTTGAGATCTTCAATTTTTTCAATACCGGCATCAACCGCGGCAACCAGCGTGATCGACTCGGGATGAATGCTGAATACCGCGCGCAGATCTTCCTGTTTGCCTTTGTCTTTCCACTCGGCCAGTCCGTTAATGGCCTGATACTGCCTGTCGGATTGGACAACACCAAACTCCAGGTCGCCGGCCATAACCGCATTTACGTTAAACACCGAACCGCCGGTTGACTCGACCGTTGCGCGGATACCATATTTTTCTCTCTTCTTGTTAACAATCCTGGCAATCGCCCCACCGGTCGGATAATAGACACCGGTAATCCCGCCGGTGCCGATGGTGACAAAGGTTGTCTTCGCCGGCGCTGCGGCAGCCTTCTCTTCGGTTTTGGCTTCTTCACCGGGTCCACAACTTATGAGAAGGGAAAAACCACAAATCAAGACGAAAACAAAGATGGATATTTTTTTCATCTAAACCTCCTAAGGGATTAACCTGTTTTGAAACCACTTCTATGCTTATGTTCAAGCACTTTCCTGACGACTGTGATGTGTCCCTTTTCAATTTGCCAGCCCATAATAGAAATGGGCGTCAACCATAAATCATCAGGTCGCTTATATGAGAATTGCCTATCAAATGGGTATCTTTTATGCAATGATTTTATAATAAATCGATTTCAAATAGAACTTGAGAAATATTCGGCGTATTCTGGCTGCTGGCTGCTCGCTTCTGATTGCCGCCACTGGCTCCTTGCTGCTTGTCAAAATCATATTGCCAGAAGCCAGTAGCCGGTGACCGGAAGCCTAGTGCCATCTGACCTCTGTTATCTGTCTTTTGACTTCTGTCATCTATATTTCCTAGCCAGCTGATGGTAGTATTCGGCCTCCTCTTTACGGCCACGTTTGCGACAGCCTCCGGCGTAAACCTCACATTTTTCTTTCAGCGTGATGAGCGCTGCCTGATACTGTTGCGGCGTCAACAGGTCGCTGTCGATGATTTTGACCAGCGCCTGGATTCGATATTTATCCAGCCCCGCTGCCTTGGAAAGCTGATCATCGTGTCCGCCGCGCTTGATGATCAAAGCGGTCTCAATAAGGTGCACCGGATAACGGCAGCTGATTCGAAGCCACAGATCATAATCTTCACAGGCCGGCAAATGTTCATCGAAAATACCCACTGTGCCAAAAAGGCTTTTTTTAATCATGACAGCCGAGGGACTTACCAGACAAAGGGCCAGGGACCTCTCAAATATCATTCCTGAAAATTTGTGGTGCCTCTTTTTCGGATTTACGCGTCCCCCGTTGCGGATCCATTGCTCCTGGGTTTGGTTGATGACAGCCTCCGGATGGTCTTTAAAAAATGTTACCTGGGCCGAAAGCTTCCCGGGCAACCACAAATCATCTGAATCCAAAAACGCAATCAGCCGGCCCGAGGCCGCTGCAATGCCGCGATTTCTTGCCGCACTGACACCTTTGTTGGACTGCTGCAGAACCATAATCTTGTCCCCGTATGCTTTTAGAATTGACGGGGTGTTATCATCGGACCCGTCATCAACAACAATCAGTTCATAATCACTGAAGTCCTGTTCCAAAACAGAATCAATGGCCTCTTTAACGATCCAGCCCCGATTGTAGGTCGGAATGATGACGCTCACCAACGGTTTTTTTGATGCCTGTCTCATTTTCAATTATTGCAGCGTAATTTAGTTGTCATAAAGCCTATTTAATAGCAACTGGCTGCTGGCCACTGGTCACTGGTCAAAATCATTTTACCAGAAGCAAGGGGCCAGAGGCAAACAACAGGCTTTTAAACCCGCACCCCGCAGTGCTAACTAGATCATCCGCTTAATCTGACTTAATTTCTTTTCCAGCCGCTTCCGAGATACCGGAACTGCGGTTTTCAGCTCCTGGGCGAAAACAGAAACCTTGTATTCTTCGATCATCCAGAAAAATTCCTCAAGGGCCTGCCGCTTCTCATCAGAGGCATTGGCTGATAGCGCTTTGACCAGTTTATCCAGACGGGCGCTGAATGTTTTGACCTCTTTTTGCTTGGCCTGATCTTTTTCAAAATCGACGATGGCCCGCTGGGCACGGATTTGCATCGATTGGATATAGCGTTCAAGATGAACCAGTCTTTGCATGTCATACAGATTGACAAATGACTCCGGCACCAGTCGCTCAAGCTCGCCAACCAAATCTTTATAGAAGTTTTGCACGGCATGATTATCCAGATTTGACAGCCTGAGCTTTCCGAGTTCCTGGCGCACTTCGTGATATGCTTTCAGAACCGGCAGGCAACAATCGCGCAACTCCCGGCCGTGGGAAATAATGATCGGAGATATTTTATCGGCGTGATCGTAGAACACGTCTTGCGACCGGATGTTTTTGCAGAACAGATCTGAGAAGACCCGGTCCATCAGGCGCTGCTCGATGTTTGCGGGGCCCTCAAAATAATCCGCCGCCGCCTTTAGCTCTTTCGGCAGTTTCAATGCCCTTTTTAAAAACTTCAAATCTTTGGCGAAATGAATTTTATAAAGACCGGCAACACCTTGTCGATGCGCCGCAACCGCCTTTTTCTGGCGGCGATATAATTTCAAGCTCACGGATTTTAGGTTTTTATCGGCGGCATCCAGGGCCGGATAGGCGACCCATTTTGTTTTAACGCCTTTGGGACTGTTGATGAACTCGGGCAGGTCCCCGAAGTCCCAGCGGGTGATGCCGGTCTTTTCCCATTTTAGTCGATAGGATTCGAACGCATCGGTTTGGCGCGTTTCTATTTTCTGCTGTGAGAGGACGGCGACGTCCCTCCCGGAACAGAGCTCCTTTCCATCTGCGGCAATTACCGAGATGCGCATTTTAAGATGATCCGGCAGCGTTTCAATCGGCCAGGCAGAGGCCGGAATATCAACACCGAAACGCTTCAAGATAAATTCTCCCAGAGCCGCAAACAACGAGCCTTTCTGCCGGGGCATATCCCGGCTGATGATCTCAACCGTCTCATTAACCGGAACCAGCTTTTTGCGATATGTTTTGGGAAGACCCTTAATCAGGACTTCAACTTTTTCTTTAAAGTGCCCCGGTACCAGCCAATCGAGGGTTTCGCTGGAAATTGCGGACGCCAATGAGGCCGGCACTTTAATGGTCACACCGTCATCATCTTCTCCGGGTCTGAAATGATACGTATACGCAAAGGCTTGTCCGTCAATCTTTGTGTTCAGGGGATATTGTGAAAGTTCGTCAATATCCGGATCATAATTCATCAGATCCTGCTTTTTCAGCCGCAGAAACCGATCCCCGCCTCTTTTTTTAATATATTTTGCCAGCATCGGCGCGGTGTAAATAGAGCCCAACGTTTCTTTGTAAAAGGCAAAAAGCGCTTCTTCGCTGATCAGCACATCACGGCGCCGCAGGCGATCCTCGATGCCTTTAATCTCGTTTACCAGGCGTAAATTATGCGTCATGAAGGCAAACGGTTTCCGAAGGTCCCCATTGATGATCGCAGAGCGAATAAAAATATCGCTGGCCTCATCCGGGTTTATGGGCCCATATGAGACCGGCCTTTGAGCAATGATGATCAGACCAAAAAGACTGACCTGCTCGGAAGCCACCACCTCCCCCCGATTTCTTTCCCAGCGAGGGTTGAGGTAGGTGCGCTTGCACAGATCTCCTCCCAGCGCTTCCAGCCATTCGCTGTCAATGTTGGCCACCGTCCGGGCGAAAAGCCGCGAGGTTTCAACCATTTCCGCCGCCACAATCCATTTGCCGGCTCTGTCGAACAGGCCCGACCCCGGGAACACCATGACCTCACGGCTTTTGGTGGCGCGAAAAAAATTTTTCTCCTTTTTCTCGGCAATATTTGAAAGAAAGCCGCTCAGAATCGATTTATGAATGCGCTGATACAAAGGGTGCGTCTTTTCCAGGTTCAGATTCTCCGCCGGTACCCGGCCCCGACGATGCGCGACGGGCAGACCGAATTCTTCCAGAATTGTTCTAATTTGACTGTGGATATCGCACCATTCGCGCATGCGATTGTATGAAAGAAAGTGTTGCCGGCAAAAGCGCTTGAGCTGACCGGTGCTTTTTTTGCCTTGCCGCACATGGTGGTAGCGATTCCAGATATTGAGCAGGGTCGTAAAATCAGAGAAAGGATCGTCGAAGCGGGCATGCATTTGATCGGCCTCAGCGGCTTTTTCAAGCGGCCGTTCCCTGGGGTCCCGGATGCTCAGCGCTGCAGCAATCACCGCAATTTGATCGATACAGCCCTGATCATTGGCTTCCAACAGCATCCGGGACAGCCTCGGGTCCAGCGGGATCTTCGCCATCAGGCGCCCCTTCTCGCTAAGTTCTACACGACTAGCGGATACGCTTTTGATTGCTTTGGTCTCGGGCTGATCATCAGGGGCTTTACGCCCGGCTTCTGATGCCCGGCGCCTATTACGGATGGCGCCCAGCTCATAAAGCAGGTTAAAGCCGTCCTTGATACTTTTTAAATCAGGCGGGTCAATAAAGGGAAAACCAATGATGTCGCCCAGCTTCAGCGATATCATTCGCAAAATAACTTCAGCCAGATTGGCGCGTAAAATTTCAGGCCGGGTGTACAGGGGCCGACTGCGGTAGTCATCTTCTGTAAACAAGCGCACGCAGATCCCGTTTTGTAAGCGGCCGCAACGCCCCTGGCGCTGGTCCGCGCTGCTGCGGGAGACCGGCACTACCGGAAGTGAGGTCGTGCGCGATCGAGGTGAGTAGCGCGAGATTCTGGCCAGGCCCGAATCCACCACGTACCTGATCCCCGGTATGGTAATGGAGGTTTCGGCCACGTTGGTGGCCACAATGATCTTCCGTGCGGATGAGGGTGCAAAAACCCGCGCCTGCTCTGCTGCCGTTAATCGCGCGTACAGGGGCAAGATACCCGAATTTTTGGGCCCCGAAGCGTCAATAAGCTCACAGGTTTCGCGAATGTCCTGCTCGGTGGGCATGAAAACCAGAATATCACCCCGGGCGCTCTCCTTTAAAAGCTGCTTCACAGCATGCGCCGCCAGCTCGACATGGGTCGGGTCGCCGTTTTCTTCGGCCGGGAATTCCGGCAGCTGATAACGAACATCCACCGGATACATACGACCCGAGACTTCAATTACCGGCGCATCGCCGAAGGCTTTTGAAAATTTTTCAGTGTCGATGGTGGCGGAGGTGACAATGAGCTTGAGATCGTCTCTGCGCTTCAGCAGGGTCTGTAAAATACCCAGAATGAAATCGATATTCAGGCTGCGCTCATGGGCCTCATCGACAATAATCGTATCGTAGGCCCGCAGATAACGATCGCTTTGGGTTTCGGCCAGCAAAATGCCATCGGTCATGATTTTCAGGTAAGCATCTTTGGAGGTGCGATCTTTAAACCGGATTCTATAGCCGACCGCACCGCCGAGTTCTGCACCCATTTCCTCGGCAATCCGCCGTGCCACTGTCATGGCCGCAATTCGCCGGGGCTGGGTATGACCGATGATGCCATCCAGGCCCCTTCCGGCGGCCAGACAAAATTTCGGCAGCTGGGTGGTTTTGCCAGAACCGGTTTCACCGGAAACAATCACCACCGGGTGCCGGGAAATGGCCTGGATAATTTCATCCTTTTTGGCGGTGATGGGAAGGGCTTGATTGTAGCTGAAGTTCGGCAGGTTCTTTTGGCGCCGCGCTCGTTTCTGCCTGGACGCCTGCAAGCGCTTTTCAAGCCGGTCCAGTTTTGCGCGCATCCGGTCCACCGGTGGCGGCTTTGCTGTTTTAGGCGTAAGGCGCTCGATTTCGCGGGCGGCCGCCATGCGGTCGGCAGCCAGCGCTTCCGGCAAAATGGATTTCAGCCTATTTATTCGTTTTTCGAAGGGTTTTTTCAATTGCTAAAGAAATCGTTGCATTTTAAGGGCGCAGCGGATTTGGTATCACAAAAATATCGGAAAAGTCATTGTTATCATTTTCCACCAGGTTTTCGGCCAGCGATGTGAAGGCCACAAATTCGTGGTCGCCGCTGATAACCGCAGCGAAAGCGCGATTGTCACCCTGGGAACCATCGAAAGCCAGGCTAACCCGCCGGGTACGGCCAGCATCCCGATCGCGCACAAAAACATCTTCAAACCCATTGGTATCTCCGGATACCAGGTTGGTTGCAATGGATGAGAAGACCACAAACCGATTATTGGAACTGATCGAGGGCCTGCTTGAGTCTGAATTGCCTTCTGCCTCGCTGGTTGAAACGCTGACCCGTTCTGCAATTGCCGAGCCGCGATCGATCAGAAAGCTGTCGAAACTATTATTCGTATCAGCGGGCACCAAATCATCGGCATCTGACCGCAGCCCCACAAAGTCGCCGTCGGGACTGACACCGGGGGCCACAATAACAACACCGCTTCCGGTGTTGAATTCCGCCGGCCCTACGATCAGCACCGTCTCATCGTTTTGCCGGTCGTGAACAAAAATATCGGCCAGGTTGTTGGTATCTCCGGCGACCAGATTTGAAGCCTCGGATGAAAACACCACAAAACGGCCGTCGGCACTGATTGCCGGTAAAATCGAATCGCCATTGGCCTGGTCCCCATCCGAGTCCACGCTGACCCGCTCGGTGACCCCGAGTGTGCGGTCATGTACAAAAATATCGCTGTGGTTATTGGTATCGTTTGCCACCAGATTGGTGGCATCGGACCTGAACGCAACGAAACGCCCGCTCGAGCTGATCGCCGGGGAAAAGGAATCATCATTAGCCTGGGTACCGGCGGTAGCAATGCTGACCCGCTCGGTCGTGCCGGTATCCCGATCATGAACAAAAACGTCAATCGCATCATTGGTGTCGTCGGCGACAAGATTGGCTGCAAATGATCCAAAAGCCACAAAACGTCCGTTTGAACTTAAACCCAGGGTATAGGCGTCATCATCGCCCTGGGTACCGGCGGTGGCGACGCTGACCCGCTCGGTCGTGCCGGCATCCCGATCATGGACAAAAACATCAATCGCATCATTGGTGTCGCCCGGTACTAAATTGGTTGCCTCTGAAATGAATGCGACGATGAAACCATCTGAGCTGATCGCCGGTTCCTCAGAATCACCATTGGCCTGGTTACCGCCAGAGGAAATACTGATGCGTTCGATATCGCTTGCGAAAGAAACATCTGGATCGGATCCGGATCCGAATCCGTCCGTCTCGTCACCGCCGAAGCTAAGCTTACAACCCGTATAGGCAGTACAACTAATTAAAATTATTGCACAAAAAAAAGCGTACCGCCTTGTTTGGCGTTCAGGTCTCACCACCCATCCCTTTATTGCTTTTACCATAAGAAGGCAATTTATCGTGCGCGCTTTCAATTTCATTTAAAATAAGATCTTAACCAAATCTCCCCAAAAGCACAATTCCAATCATTGGGTCTATAACTCTGAAAAAATGTGACCCCTTGCCATAATAGCCGAGATCTTATATCTACAAATCAACCGGGATAAGATCTTCAATGTGCATGTTTCTGAGTAAATAAAGGCATACTTGAATACGTGTGTCAACTTGAGAGAGGAAAGACATGAAAAGTTATCGCAAAGAGTTATGGTTTGAGGTCCCAGCGCGCAGGGCATTTATAAACATCACCCCGCAGGTGGAGGCCTGCCTGCAGCAAAGCGGAATTAAAGAGGGCCTTGTGCTGGTTAACGCCATGCACATCACGGCATCCGTTTTTATTAACGATGACGAATCCGGGCTTCATCAGGACTATGATGCCTGGCTGGAGAAGCTCGCCCCCCACGAACCGGTATCTCAGTACCGCCATAATGTGGGTGAGGACAACGCCGATGCCCACATGAAGCGGCAAATTATGGGTCGTGAAGTCGTGGTGGCAATCACGGATGGCAAGCTGGATTTCGGAACCTGGGAGCGAATTTTTTACGGAGAATTTGACGGCCGGCGCCGCAAACGGGCACTGGTAAAAATTATCGGCGAGTAGCCGGTCATGTTTTGAGATTCTTTGCTTCATGGTTGCCATCGATTTTTTAATTGACTTTCAAGCAATTTTTCCGTTAAACAACTGAAGCACAATCATTTTTTATTAAACGATTTAGCCTGATTGCAACCTCGCGGCGGCTTTTGCTGCCGCTGTCGCCAACCCGCCGTTACAGGATGGACTTATGCTCGAAATACAGGGTGTCGAAAAAAGCTTCGGCGGTCTGAAAGCCGTCGATGATTGTACTTTGGAAGTACGCGAAGGATCGATCACCGGATTGATTGGACCCAATGGCGCCGGTAAAACAACTTTATTTAATATTGTTACCGGACATTATAAACCGGATCGGGGCACAATCCATTTTCAGGGCGAAGCCATCGAAGGTCTGGCGCCCCATCAAATATTTAAAAAAAAGGTGTATCGTACCTTTCAGATTACCCGTGAATTTTCTCAGATGACCGTTCTGGAGAATTTAATGATTATGCCGGAACGACAGACCGGGGAAAAAATATGGAACACCTGGTTCCGGGCGTCAGCGGTACGTAATCAGGAAAAAGAGATCCGGGATAAGGCTCTGGAAGTCCTCGAATTTGTTGAGTTGATCAACTTAAAAGATGAATATGCCGGCTCGCTGTCCGGCGGCCAGAAAAAACTTTTGGAAATCGCCCGCAGTATGATGGCCGATCCCAGACTGGTCCTGTTGGATGAGCCGGGAGCCGGCGTTAACCCGACCCTGATGCACAAGCTGATCGACAACATCAAAACGTTGCGCGACGAAAAGGGGATAACATTTTTTTTAATTGAGCACGACATGGACCTGGTCATGAACCTGTGCGACCCGGTGATTGTCATGAGTGAAGGCACCAAACTGGCTGAAGGAACGGCGGATGAAATCAAAAAAGACGAACGCGTTTTAGAAGCGTATTTAGGTGGGCAATACCGATGATTATTTTACAGGCCGAAAACATCACCGCGGGATATACGACCGAAGTCAACATCCTCTACGATGTCGGTCTCCGTTTGAAATCAGGACAAATCGTTTCGGTTATTGGTCCCAACGGCGCCGGCAAATCCACGCTCTTGAAGACCATTTTTGGAATTCTGAAACCCTCAACCGGTAAAATTCTGCTTAAAGATGAGGATATTACCGGTTTGAAACCCGACAAAGTCGCCCACAAGGGTATCAGCTATGTCCCCCAGGTGGACAATGTTTTTCCGTCATTAACCATCCAGGAAAATCTGGAAATGGGGGCGTTTATCCGGGACGATGACTACAGCCAGCGGCTTAACGAAATTTATGATCTCTTTCCGGTACTTGGCGATCGCCGCAAACAAAAAGCCGGCCAGCTTTCAGGCGGTCAACGCCAGATGGTGGCCATGGGCCGGGCGCTGATGTTGGACCCCCAGGTGCTGCTGCTGGATGAGCCCTCGGCGGGATTATCGCCCAAACTGGTTGACATGATTTTTGAAAAAATAATTGACATCAATAAGACCGGTGTTTCAATGATCATTGTGGAACAAAACGCCAGAGAGGCCCTCAAGATGGCCGATCATGGATATGTGCTGGCAATGGGCCGCAACGTACTGGATGACAGCGGCAAGGCTTTGCTGGCCAATAAGGAAGTCGGGCGATTATACTTAGGCGGTTAAATATTGTTGAATACTTCTATTGTTTTGGTCATTGAAACAGTCGAATTTCGGATTTGTTTCGCATATCGAGATTCGGATTCCGAATTTTCTGCTCATTGTTATATTTGCCTTTCTTTCAGCTCGTGAAAGTATGTGTTGACAGCCAAAACTAAATTTGGGTGATTAAATATGCTGGAACTAACGATTTACGGCATCGTCTTCGGCAGCATCATCTCGATCGGTGCAATCGGACTATCACTGGTTTTTGGCATTATCCGGTTTGCCAATTTTGCCCACGGTGATTTAATGACAACCGGTGCCTATGTGGCGCTGTTCATGGTGACCTGGGCCCTCGCATGGATACCCGATACGAACTTCGGGCAGCTCTCATTTGGCTGGCGCATGTTGATTGCATTTCCGGTGGCGATGTTTGTGGTTGCCTGCGTAGCCGTTGCCCTGGATCGCATCTTATATCAGAAGTTGCGCCGCAAAAAGAGTGGCCCGGTGATCATGGCCATGTCGTCTCTGGGTGCTGCTTTTATGCTGCGAATGCTGATTCTGATTTTCTGGGGAGCGGATTCTTTGTTTTACAAGCCGGGCATTTTACGGCCGGCACTGGAACTTCCGCTGGGGGTTAAGATTCGGCCGGACCAAATCCTGATACTCGTTACGGTTTGCGGCCTGGTTGTCCTGCTGCACCTGTTTTTGCAAAAGACGAAATTGGGCAAAGCCATGCGCGCCACGGCAGACAACATGGAACTGGCGCTGGTATCCGGTATCGACACCGAACGGGTTATTATTATGACCTGGGGGATCGGCGGCGCGCTGGCCGCTGCCGGCGGTATTCTTTACGGTATCGACGTCCAGCTGCACCCGTATATGGGCTGGAATTTCCTGATTCCGCTCTTTGCAGCCACGATTCTGGGCACCATCGGTAATATCTACGGGGCGCTGGTCGGCGGCCTGGTTATCGGTGTCGCCCAGCAGGTGTCCACCGCCTTCCTGATGCCCACCTACAAACCGGCGGTGGCTTTCATTTTGATGATTGTGATCCTTTTGATTCGGCCAAAAGGTATTTTTGGAGGTAAAAACTAACAATGGAAATTGGCGGCTTTATTGCTTATCTGGTCTCTTTGGCAATTATGGCAGGCATTTACGCTGTGTTTGCGCTGGGCCTCAATATCCAGTGGGGATATACGGGGCTTTTTAACATCGGCATTGCCGGTTTTTTCTGTATCGGCGCTTACACGTCGGCGATGGTCACCACGCCGATGCCCACCGGAATATATGCGCAGTATGTCCACCAGATTTTCGGTCTGGACCTTCCCTTTGTTTTTGGGTTGTTAGGTGCGGCCATCGTCTGCGGGATCGTGGCTTTGCTCATCGGGATCCCCACCCTGAGGCTGGGCGAGGACTACCTGGCCATTGCCACCCTGGGCATCGCCGAAACCTTTCGCCTCATCTTCAACAACGAGACCTGGCTCGCCAACGGGCCCCGCGGCCTGATGGGCCTTCCCCAGCCCTTGCATCATCTGGTAGAGCCGAGACATTACAATTATATCTACCTGGTCATTATTGTGATCATCCTGGCCCTAATTTATCTTCTCATCGAACGGGCCATCCGTTCCCCCTGGGGGAGGGTTTTAAGGGCCATCCGGGAGGATGAAGTATCGGCTTCCATGAGCGGCAAGGATATTTTCAATTTTAAAATGCAATCGCTTATTTTCGGCGCCATGGTCATGGGTGTCGGGGGGGCGCTCTATGCCCATTATACCAAGGCCATATCTCCCAGCGTCTTTACGCCCCTCTATGGTACGTTCATCATCTGGGTGATGCTGATGGCCGGCGGCAGCGGCAACAACAAGGGCGCTATCCTGGGGGCCTATGTCATCTGGACCATCTGGATCGGCACAACCTTTTTAACGGATTTCCTGCCCCACACTTTAAAAGCCAGGGCACCGTACATTCGTTTTCTGATCATCGGCGTTTTATTGGAATTTATTCTGCTCTACCGGCCCCAGGGCCTGCTGGGTGAGGAAAAAAAGGTGTCCAAATTGGTTGAGTGAACGAAAAAAGGGGCCCGATCGGGCCCCCTTTTTTATTCTGTTTTTATCTTCGATTATGGATTTTAAAACTCGTGTTCCACCCGGACGGTGACGATTTCACCCTTGTTATCATATCTCCAGACCTCGATGGGTGTAACCACATCGCCGTTTTTGTCAAAATCCACCGACCCGGCCGAGCCCTCATAATTGATCGGCTTGCCCTGACTCAGCAAATCAAAGGCTTTCTTGAATTCACCGGGCATGATGACCTCTCCGGGAGGATTGGCGACAATGCGCAGATAATCCCTGATGTTTGCAGCGGTGAGCGGCAGCCCTTTGACCTTGGCGGCATAGGCGGCCAGACCCACAACCGCCGCACCGTCGTAAGAATTGGTAATAAAGGGCAGCGGCGGAAGGGTACCGTATTCGGCCTTGTAATCGGCGTTAAAGATCACAAAGGGATCACCGCCTGCCGATCCGGGAGCCGTGCCCATCTGATTGGCAACCGCTTTGACACCCAGGGCCTTGGCGATATCCTGTGATTTGGTGCCGTCGCAAAATAGAAACCGTCCAAATTTAAAAAACTCAAGGGCTTCTTTCAGGTAGATCTTGGCATGTTCCGGATAGCTGAACGCCGCCAGGCGGTCGGGATTGCCGGCGAGGGCTTTCTTCAACTCGGCGTTGTAGGATTCGGCCGCTTTTTCGTCATGGGGCACCATGGCCAGAACTTTTCCGCCTCTACTTTCAAAGGATTTTTTAAATCCCTCGGCAAGCCCCTGGCCATAGGGGTTGTTCACATAAAGCACGGCGAATGTCTTGTTATAGCTGGCGCCCAGCTTACCGGCAACCACCGATTGCAGCGCATCGGACGGACAGGTCCGAAACAGGAAATCTCTGGTCTGGTCTGATGGCAATACCGTAATCAGCGGTGATGTGGATGCCGGTGAGATCTGGATAACACCTGCGGGAATAGTGACAGACTCAGCGACCGGAACGGTCACACCACTGGACAGGGCACCGATAATCGCCACAACCTTATCCACTTCGACCATTTTTTTGGCCGCGTTGGTGGCCGGAATCGCCGAAGTCTCACTGTCTTCATGGACCAGATCGACTTCAAATCCGGCAGCTGCCATTTGTTTCGCCGCCAACATAACCCCATTCTGCAAATTGGGACCGAATTCCTTCAACGGTCCGGTATGTGACAGAAGGGTTCCGATTTTAATCTCTCCGGCAGAAGCACCCAGCGCAAATGCAAGCGAAAAAATGAATACACTTGCCACAACGAAACATTTTTTCATGTCGACCTCCTTTTTTTTGATTGTGGACCCTGCTCGGACTTGCTTGCTTTAACTTTGGCCTTGTTCACCCCTTAATTCGAAAAAGTCAAAACAAAGTCCGCCGATAAGAATTAATGTGGAAATTTAAGAAAAAACGCTTACCTTAATTAAATTATTGGGCGCCTTGAAACGTGTCGCCCCAACATCGTCTAGAAAAGGAGATGGTTCAATCATTGTTGTTTCTATCTGCGAGTCAACGTCAGATACTTGATGAGAATCAGATTCGATACTTATAGGAAAAAGGGCACAGTGTGTCAAGTGTATCCTATAAAAAGGTTTGCGGCTTGACTTCCTGAAGGCATTTTTCTACGTTCGAAGAATATCTATTACATAAAACTCAAAAGGGAGGAACCATTATGGCAAAAGCGATTATCATTCATGAAACCGGAGGGCCTGAAGTGATGCGCTGGGTGGATTTCGATCCAGGACCGCCGGCGGCCGGGGAAGCATTGATCCGGCACGAAGCGGTGGGCTTAAATTTTATTGATGTCTATCACCGCACCGGCCTTTATCCCTTACCTTCGCTGCCGGCCACCCCCGGGATGGAAGGTGCCGGCATTGTGGTGGCTGTTGGCGAGGGCGTAAGCGAAGTCGCCGGGGGCGATCGTGTCGCTTATGCGGGACTGCCGCCTGGAGCCTATGCCGAAACGCGTTTGATTCCAGCCCATCGCCTGGTGAAGCTTCCGGACGAAATTTCCACCCAGCAGGGGGCTGCCATGATGTTGCAGGGAATGACCGCACGCTATTTGTTGCACGGTTGCTATAAGGTCAAAGCCGGTGACAGCGTCTTAATCCATGCCGCCGCCGGCGGGGTCGGGTTAATCGCCTGCCAGTGGGCCAACCATCTGGGCGCCACCGTCATCGGAACGGCAGGTTCTAAAGAAAAAGCGGAGCTGGCGCGCGCCCATGGCTGCCACCATACGATTCTTTACAATGAGCAGGATTTTGCCGACCGGACCCGGGAAATCACGGACGGCAAAGGCGTGGATGTGGTTTACGATTCGGTGGGACAGGCCACGTTCATGAAATCATTGGATTGCCTGCGGCCCATGGGTATGATGGTTATTTTCGGCCAGGCCTCCGGTGTGGTACCCCCCTTTGATCCGGGAATCCTGGCCGCCAAAGGCGCTTTATTTATGACCCGGCCCACGTTGATGGTCTATACGGCCAAACGCGAAGACTTGCTCGCGCATGCCCGGGACCTGTTTGAAGTCGTGAAAAGCGGTGCGGTAAAAATCGAAATCCAGCAGACCTACCCGCTGTCTGAAGCCGGCCGTGCCCATCAGGATTTAGAAGCACGCAAGACGACGGGATCGACGATTCTGATACCCGATTAACAAACCTTTTGTTAATCGTTATTCGTTATTTGTTATTGGTTATTGGTGTCTCATGCAGGATTGAGTTCTGCAATAATTAATATTTGCCATCATCGAATAACGAATAACTTATAACGATTAACCGGCCGCTAGGCCGCCTTCGACACTTTGACCGCACAGACCTTGTATTCGGGAATTCCCGAAATCGGGTCCAGGGCTGCATTGGTCAGCCGGTTGGCCGCGGCGGCGGCATAATGAAAGGGGATAAAGACCGTGCCGGCTACCGCCATACGCGATATCTTGATACGGGCCTGTATATCTCCCCTGCGGGAAGCGATGTTGACCAGCGCGCCCTCTTCCAGATCAAGTTTGCGGGCATCCTGGGGTGATATTTCCACAAAAGCCTCCGGTGCAATATCATTCAGCCCGGAAGTCCGCATGGTCATGGTACGGGTATGGTACTGATAAAGCAGCCGCCCGGTGGTCAGATACAGCGGATACTCATCATCGATCTTCTCGGCCGGCTCAATATAATCAATGGCGTGAAACAGCCCTTTGCCGCGGGTAAACTGTTCGCGATGCAAAATGGGGGTCCCGGGATGCTCGGCTGTCGGACAGGGCCAGTGAATGCCTTCATGTTCGATGCGATCATAACTGATACCGGCATAAGACGGCGTGACGGCAGCTATTTCCTCCATAATCTGCCGGCTGCTGTCGTAAGTCATGCGATACCCCATCCGCGTGGCAATCTCACTGATAATTTCCCAATCATCCCGTGATTCACCCGGAGGCTCGATGGCCTTGCGAATCCGCTGCACCCGGCGTTCGGTGTTGACAAAAGTGCCGTTTTTTTCTGCGTAACAGGTTGCAGGCAAGACGACATCGGCCAGTTCAGCAGTTTCCGTTAAAAAGATGTCCTGCACGACCAGAAAGTCCAGATTATCCAGGCTCTTTTCAGCGTGGTTAACATCCGGATCGGACACCAGCGGGTTTTCACCGATGACATAAAGGGCTTTGAGGGTGCCGTCATGGGCAGCCGGTATCATCTGGGTTGCTTTCATGCCGGGCTGGTCGGGAAGCGCCGCCAGCCCCCAGGCCTCCGCCATGCGCTGGCGCACCGCCGGATCAATGATTTTTTGATAGCCGGAATACACATCCGGAAGCCCGCCCATATCGCATGCCCCCTGGACGTTGTTTTGACCGCGCAACGGATTCACGCCGCCACCTTTGATACCCATGTTGCCGCAAAGCATCGCCAGGTTGGCCAGCGATTTAACATTGTCGGTTCCGGTAATGTGCTGGGTGATTCCCATACAATACAATATGCTGCCGCGCTCGGCCCGGGCAAAAAGCCGGGCCGCATCAATAATTTCCGGAGCGGGGATTCCGGTTATTTCCGCCACCGTGTCCGGTGTAAATTTTTCAACGATCTTTTGCAGTTCTTCGAAACCTTCGGTACGGTTTTCGATGAATTGCTGGTCATGCAAGCCTTCTTTGATAATTACATGCATCAAACCGTTAAGCCAGGCCACATCGGTACCGAGATTCTGCCGCAGCCATTTAGTGGCATATCGGGTAATCCGGATCCGCCGCGGATCGACGACGATGAGCTTGGCACCTTTAGCGGTTACCGCCCGCTTGACAACACTGGAGAGGACCGGATGATTTTCAGTTGTATTGGACCCGGTGATTAAAATCACATCCGCCTCTTCAATATCGGCAATGGTGTTGGTCATTGCCCCGCTTCCGAATGCTGCGGCCAGACCGGCCACGGTGGAAGAATGTCAGAGACGCGCGCAGTGATCGACATTGTTGGTTTCAACAACCGCCCGCGCAAATTTCTGCGCAATATAGTTTTCTTCATTGCTGATTCTTGCGGAAGTCAGCATGCCGATACTGTCGGCACCGTATTCCGATTTGATGCCACTTAATTTGCGGGCCACCAGATCCAATGCTTCATCCCAGGAGGCCTCACGCAGCACCCCATTTTCTCTAATCAGCGGAGTTTTAAGCCGATCGGATGAATGGATAAAATCAAATCCGAATCGGCCTTTGACACAGAGGCTGCCGTAATTGGGCGCTGCGTCCTCCACGCCGCTTATTTTTACCACCCGGTTGTCTTTGACATGCAGATAGAGCTGACAGCCGACACCGCAATAGCTGCAGGTGGTGCGCACCCTGCGGGTTTCCCATGGACGGGCCTCGTAGCGGGCATCCTTTTCGACCAGTGCGCCCACCGGGCAGGCCTGCACGCATTCGCCGCAAAAGACACAATCCGAATTGATATAGGGCCGATCACCGGCGGCAATAATTTTAGTGGCTGTCCCGCGAAAACCGAAATGGATGGCCTGATTCACCTGCACCTCGTTGCAGGCCTGCACGCAGCGGCCGCATTGGATGCATCGGGAGAAGTCGCGCATAATGAACGGATTGGCCGTTTCCGTCGGGTAGGGCGTCTGAGTGGCTTCAAATCGTTCGCCGGTGACCTGATAGCGAAATGCCAGGTCCTGCAATCGGCAGTTGCCCCAAACCGGGCACAGCTCGGTGCCGTCTTCGGCCTGCTGAACTTTAAGTTGAAATTCCGTCCAGTTATCACCGGCCGTACCGCACACCGCGCAGTTGTGATTGCCGGAGGACAGCAGCAGTTGAAGTACCATGCGGCGGGCTTCAATGACCTTGGCCGTTTCCGTATGGACAATCATGTTGGGGGCAGCCGGTGCGGCACATGAAGCCACCAGGCTGCGGGCGCCTTCAACCTCTACAACACACATCCGGCATGCACCGGTAGGGGTGGCGCGCTTCAGATGGCATAAGGTCGGAATGTCAATACTGTTGCGATGGGCAATCTCGAGGATGGTCTCCCCGGGTTCGAATAAAAATGTATTGCCGTTGATAACGATGCTGTTTTCGGTAGGCATACGGTTAATTCCACTCCTTTAATCTGGCCGGATGGTCGGCCCGGCGCATGCTTGGGTTCTTGCAAATCAGCGTCAACGACCACCCGCAAAGCGGGTGGCTTGGGTTTTACCGCCGTAGGCGGTAAAAGACAGGGGCGCGAAGTGCCCCAATCGTTGCGGGTGGAATCCCGCCGTGGCGGGATTTGGAGAACCCAATTAAAAGAGAATCTTTTACCTGAAATCAAGGGTATTGTCAATCTGCATGCCGGTTTAAACCGGCTTCTTTGGCACCTTCCACAAATGGTAAAAATAAACCCCGCAGATACTGCCCATGGCATTGGCAATCACGTCCACAATATCGGCCTCTCGCGACGGCACAAAATACTGATGGATTTCATCACTGACACCGTAAAGTATTGCTGACCCGCTGCTCAAGAGAATCAGCAAGGTTTTATTCGCCTTGAGCGGCAGTGTTTCATAAGCCCTGAAAAAGAGGATACCCATCAGGCCGTAAGCCCCGAAATGCAGGATTTTATCTGAAAAGCGAAAGGTGGGGATTTTTTGAGGGCTGGGGTAGTCCGATTGGATGTAGATCGCCAGACAGTAAATAATCAGCGGCAGCCAGCAGATAAGGAAATTTCGGAGTCTTGATGGACTGGTATCAGGCATATGCTAGATCCAGAAAACAACAACGAATACCTAAATTAGAATGTCGTGGTCGGGCGGCGCCGGCCGAATAGCGCCTCACAGGGTGCATTTTTAGTCACATGCTTTTCCAGCTTTTGGCACCACAGGGATTGAAATGTATGGCAGCTCCCATCGAGGGCATCGCGTTTGGCAGAAGCCGCCCATTTGCAGCGTAAATCACACCATTGGATCTTATGCGTTGTCACCCCGGCATTCTCGATCATCTCAACACACCCTTTTAATTCGGAAAATTGTCCGATTCTATTTTTTGTTAGACAGGATTAACAGGATTTACCGGATATTTTAGTTGCCATTATACCAAAAATTATAGCGTAATTTCGGCTTGCAGGAACTAATTTTTATAAAGTTTTTTCCCGCCCGTAGGGCGGGATTGGGTTTCGCCGCTTTCTTCTGGAAAGTGGCGAAGGAAAGAAATCCAAATAATCCTGTTAATCCTGTCTAAAATATAAATCGGATAATTCTAATCCTTGAACAGATCCAGCGCCAATTCCCTATTCCGAATATGTTCCCCCACCGTATTCAGAAAGGCTCCATGGGCAACACCGTATTTGACATGGCCATCTAACGTTCGGACCGACAGGGTGCCGGAATCCTTTTCTTTAGCCCCGACCGTTAAAATAAGGGGGATTTGATTCAACTGGGCTTCACGAATCTTTTTGTTCAGGCTTTCGGCACGGTCGTCGACTTCCACCCGCAAGTCTGCATTCTCGAGCTCGGATTTCACCGCATTGGCATAGGGCACCAGATCATCATTAATGGGCAGGACCGCTACCTGAACCGGAGCCAGCCAGAGTGGGAATTTGCCGGCAAAGTGCTCGATCAATATGCCCAGGAAACGCTCAATGGATCCGAAAATGGTACGGTGAATCATCAATGGACGGTGCTTTTCGTTATCCTGGCCGATGTAGCGCAGGTTAAATCGTTCCGGCTGCGCCATATCCAGCTGAATGGTTCCGCACTGCCAGGTCCGGCCCAGGGCGTCTTTAATATGCAGGTCTATTTTGGGGCCGTAAAAAGCACCGTCGCCCTCATTTAAAGTATAGTCATGGCCATAAATTTTAAGGGCCGACTTCAGGCCATTGGTGGCGTGCTCCCATTGGGCGTCGGTGCCGATGGATTTCTCAGGACGGGTCGACAGCTCAAGATGAAATCCCAAACCAAAGGTACTGTACATCCGTTCCGACAGGCGCAGCACGCCCAGGATTTCATCCTCGATCTGCTCCGGCATCATGTAAAGATGGGCGTCATCCTGGTGGAAGGCTCTGACGCGAAAAAGGCCCGATAAAACCCCGCTGAGTTCATGCCGGTGGACCAGGCCGACCTCAGCGGCCCGCAATGGCAAATCCTTGTAAGAATGGGGCCTGCTGCCGTAGATGAGCATACCGCCGGGGCAGTTCATCGGTTTGATGGCATAATCGTAGTCATCGATGGAGGACGTATACATATTTTCCCGATAATTTTCCCAGTGGCCGCTTTTTTCCCAGAGCGCCCGGTTGAGCATGATCGGTGTTTTGGTCTCGACATATCCGGCCGCCCGGTGTTCGGCCCGCCAGTAGTCCAGCAGGGTGTTCCAGATCACCATTCCTCTGGGATGAAAAAACGGCATCCCCGGTGCTTCCTCGTGAAAGCTGAATAGGTCCAGCGCCTGACCGATTTTGCGATGATTTCTTTTTTTGGCCTCTTCCAGAAATTTAAGGTGCGCGGTGAGCTCCTTTTTGGTGAAAAAGGCCGTTCCGTAAATTCGCTGCAGCTGTGCCTTGGTCGGGTCAGCGCGCCAGTAAGCCCCCGAAACTTTTGTTAGCTTGATGGCCTTGACATAGCCGGTATGCGGCACATGGGGGCCGCGGCATAAATCGGTGAATTCGCCCTGCTCGTAAAATGAAATGGTACCGTCTTCCATCTCTGCAAGCATTTCCTGTTTGTAGGGCTCGTCTTTGTAAAACGCCAGAGCTTCAGCCTTGGGAACCTCTTTACGGTAAATGGGCAGTTTGGCTTTAATTATTTTTTTTATTTCAGCTTCAATCCGGGGGAAATCTTCTTCCGAAACCGGTTGCATGTCGATGTCGTAATAAAAGCCGTCCTCAATGGCCGGGCCAATCGTCAGTTTGGCATCTTTAAAAAGCCGCAAAATCGCCTGGGCCATCACATGGGCGGCACTGTGGCGCAAAACGTGCAGTGCCTCCGGATCCTTCTGGGTAATCAGGCGAACCCGAGCATCTTCAGTGATCGTTGTGCTCAAGTCTACAAGCGCATCATTGACTTCAGCGGCCACACAGCGGCGCGCAAAGTCGGCTGAAATACTTGCGGCCAATTCCAGGCCCGTCGGGGCCTTTTCAAAAGTCTTTAAGTTACCGTCAGGAAGTGTTATATTCACCATGATCCTGTCACCTTGATAAGTTTTCAACAAATGCTAAAATGGTAAAAATTAAGCCGTAATTTAAAATGCGCCATTCAAGTATGGTTAAAACCAGACGATATCAAACTTGAGGGCCCAAGCAAAGGTAAAATTAGAAAATAAAATTAAACTCTTTGAAGTAAAGTGCCAATAAAATAGTACCTGAATCTTGCATGCAAATTAAGGTTTCCACACTTAGGCGAAACACTGAGATGGGTCAAGAAAAAAAATGTCCAAGCGCAATGCCCATAGTTATTTAAAAATCAACTCCATGCCCGATCTGGAAAAATTGGCCAGCCAACTGGAAAAACAACCAATCATCGGTGTCGATCTGGAAGCAGACTCCATGTATCATTTTAAAGAAAAGGTCTGCCTGATCCAGATCGCCACTCAACAGGCCACCACCGTCATCGACCCGCTGCGGATTAAAAATCTATCTGTATTGAAGCCGGTTTTTGGGCGCAGTGACATCCAGAAAGTATTTCACGGAGCGGATTATGATGTCCGCTCACTGTATCGAGATTTCAAATTTGATATCAATAATCTTTTCGACACCGAGCTGGCGTGCCGGTTTCTGGGTTTTAAAGAAAGCGGGCTGGATGCGGTACTTACAAAAAGATACAATGTCCACCTGAATAAAAAATATCAGCGCAAAGACTGGTCAAAGCGTCCGCTGCCGGAGGAGATGATCGACTACGCCGCCGCCGATGTACAGTATCTGGTCCCCCTGGCAAAGAGCCTTCAGCAGGAGCTTAAACAAAAAGGCCGCCTTTCCTGGGTTCAGGAAGAGTGCGCCTATTTAAGCAAAGTCAGACCCACGCGCAACGACGTAGGTCCCCTGTTCCTCGGATTTAAAGGTGCAGGCAAACTGAGTCCCAGAGGGCTCGCAGTCCTGGAAGAGCTGCTGCGCCTGCGCAAAAAAATCGCCAGACGGTATGATCAACCCCTTTTCAGAATAATGGCCAACAAATCCATACTCGCGATAGCAGAAACCCGGCCTCAGAGCATAAAGAAACTCGAGCAGACGGAAGCGCTGGGACCAAAGCAAATCGACCGTTATGGTAGTGATGTTATCGCGGCAGTAAAAACGGCGATGCGCACACCCGCCAAGCGCCTGCCCAGATATCCTCGCAAAACCGCACCGATGGTGCCCGCCATCGTGGCCAAACGGGTCAAAGAACTGAGAAACTGGCGGGACCGCCTGGCAAAAAAACTGGAGATCGATCCGTCCATTATTTGCACCAAAGCATTGATCAGTGCGATTGCGGTCCAAAAACCCGTTAGCCCCGGAAGTCTGTCCAAGATTAAGGAGCTGAAAACCTGGCAGGTGAATGGATTTGGCGATGACATTATCGACATCCTAAAAAAAATCGGCTAAATCCGCTCTGAAATGGAAGAAAAAATTACATTCGAATCCGGTTCCTGCCGGCTGGAAGGATACTGGCAGGCAGGCACGGCCAGCAAAGGCGTTGTCATCACCCATCCCCATCCGCTGTATGGCGGAACCATGCACAATCCCGTCGTTGAAACCGTTCAACGCACCTATCAGGAACACGGCTATGCCACATTGCGGTTCAACTTTAGAGGCGTCGGCAGCAGCCAGGGGCACTACGATAATGGCGCGGGTGAACAGGATGATGTCCGTGCCGCGGTTGCTTTTGTTGGCGATAAGGCAGTACCCGCGATCGACCTGGCAGGCTATTCCTTCGGGGCATGGGTAAACGCCGGGGTCGCTGCCGGGCAAGACGTCCCGATCGAATCCATGATAATGGTATCACCGCCGGTCGGATTCATCGATTTTGAAAAAGATAACGCATTGAGCTGCCTCAAACTTGTGGTAACCGGCAGCCGCGATGATATCGCACCCCCGGATCAAATCCGCGATCTATTGCCAGCCTGGAACCCGGATACCCGATTTGAAGTCATTGACGGCTGTGATCATTTTTACACCGGCTATCTGGACAAACTGCAGTCTATCCTTACTCAATATTTAAAATCGGAAAAATCTGATCCAGCTTAAACCAAAGCACCCGGAACCTTTGAATTCTCACGCAAAGCCGCTAAGTCGCAAAGAAGAATACAAAAATAATCTTAAAAAAATCTCGGTGTGAGGCCTTTTAATCATTTGTTGGCTTCGGCTTCAAAATACCGCAGGACCACTTTTTTCCTCCCCGCAAGGCCCTGATATTCTTCATCGGGGTAACCCAGAGCAATGACCGCGTGAACTGTTTCCGCTTTCGGAATCTTGACGAAATGCTTGATGGTGGCATCATGTTGGATGGCTTCCGCCGCAAAGCCGATCAGACAGGTGCCCAGCCCCATGCTGTGGGCGGCCAGCAAAATATTTTGAGTGGCCAGCAGGGCATCTTCCTTTGAATTGCTGCCGCCGGGCTGAGAGGCCACAACGATAACCGCAGGCGCCCCGTGGAAGAGGCGATCGCGCCCGTGCTGTTCCCATTCTTTAAGGCCCTCTTTAACCGATTGATAATATTCGTTATAATAGTTTTCCAGCACGGGTTTGCCGATCAATTTCAACGCTTTGCGCAACAGCGCTTTTTCAGCCATGCGATTTAAATTCCTGAAAAATGCCGCGAAGTGCAAGGCAAATTCCATCACCGCCCCGCGATCGGGAAAAACCGTAAAGGTCCATTTTTGACAGTTGGTTCCCGATGGCGCAGTGGTCCCGATCTTTACCAGGTCTTCGAGCACCGCAGGATCGATGCGCTGTTCGGTGTAGTTGCGACACGATCGCCGCGACGCCATCAATTGAACCAGGCGGGATGTATCAAACTCGCCATGGCGCATCCAGACATTTTCCAGTTGAAAGCTGTGAAATGAAAGGCTCTTGTCATCAATCGCATCTACCCGTACGGCATCAACCGGGCATGCGGCCACACAATGACCGCATTGCAACGAGCGGTCACCGGTTACATGCGCCTTGCCGTCCCGCATGCTGATCGTCTCGGACGGGCAAACCTTAACGCATAATCCGCAACCCGTGCATTTTACCGGATCAATGGCTGTTGTGACTTTTCGATCAATCATAATTACCTCTGAACGTAAATAAATTCCCAGAACTGTATCAAAACCTCAGTTTTAGCAGCCGGAAAGAAAATGGCATAGGCACATTCAAGATTTCAGATCGTTATTTTTTGTCGACTATAAGTCAACAAAAAATTGACAGGGATTGAGCCTATTCTTAATTTTGGTCAGAGTCCAGTGTTATCTTCCGCAGGTAATTTAAAAACACGGATTGAGTTCAACGTCCGAAAAAGGAGGGCTTATGAAAAGCATACCTCGAATTATCGAAGAACAGGTGCAACGCTGGCAAATCATGCAAAAAGAAGGAAGGGAAGAAAAAGATGGTGTTTCCATCATCACCGTATCCAGAGAGCCGGGCAGCGGCGGCCGCATCGTTGCCGCCCGCCTGGCCGACAAACTCGGCATTGATATTTTTCATCAGGAAGTCATCCATGAAATGGCCAAAAGTGCCGATGTCAGCGAACAATTGGTAGAAACCCTGGATGAGCGCGCGCTTTCGACACTGGAAGACTGGATCTCTTCTCTGGTTCATGCAAGACATCTGTGGCCCGACCGCTATATGCAACATTTGATGAAAGTGATCGGCACTATCGGTAAGCACGGCCGGGCCGTGGTGGTCGGAAGGGGCGCCAATTTTATTTTGCCGCCTGAAAAAAGATTCAGTGTGCGTATTGTGGCCCCCCAAAGCTGGCGCATTAATAATGTCGCCCAGGAATTCGATCTTTCCTCAGAAGATGCCAAGAGGCGGGTGATGCAAACCGAATCGGACCGCCGGGCGTTTATCCGCAAGTATTTTAACGCCGATATTGCCGATCCCACCAACTATGATCTGGTGATCAATACCGGCACCTTAAACGTCGATGATGCGGTCAAGGTGATATCTTCAGCCCTGGGGCTGGTGGAATGTGCTTTTGTGGGGTAACCATTTACTAAAATCTGCAACAGCCTAACTATTTGCTGTAAACCAGTGAAAAAACATAATGGGAAAATATCGTTTATCAACAACCCAACATTCCAATATTCCAGTACTCCATTATTCCATGATTTTGAAAAAAGCTCCTGACCCGAAATTATCTCTGACACGACCGTAAAATTGCATATATTCGTCGAAGGGCTAGATGAGCTGGTGAAGCTTCTGCGCCAGCGCGTCAAATTCGTCTCCGGAAAAACAGTACTGCATCTCCAAAAAGCGTTTGCGCAGATCCACAACCTCTTTTTTTACATTTTTGTTCTTCAGGATCACATCGGCCATCAGCTGGGCCAGCTCCGTGAAATCCGCGGCCGTCATGCCGAAACGCGTCATTTCCTGCACGCCGGTGCGCAGCGATCCGGATGCGGAAAAGCTTTCCTCATCCGGAGCCGCCTGATAGTTGAGAATGATGTTGTTTTCCTCCAAACGTCGGGCGATTTCGGGTGCACGGGCATATCCCACGTTAATGATCACCTGATGGGTTTCGGTATAAGAGATCCCGGGATCGCCGGCGATATCCAGGCCGCAATCTTTTAAAGCCTTGGCAAAGGCCTTGGCATTGGCCAATACATTCTTCTGATAGTCTTCTTTAAAAGCGTTCATCTCGTAAGCTGCCAGCAGCAGGCCCAGCAAGGTGCCCAGATGGTGGTTGCTGGTGCTACCGGGAAAAGCCCGTCGCTGAATGGCTTCCCAGAACGCATACCGCAGATCGTGCTCGGTATAATTAACGGCAGCAATCCCGCGCTGGGTACCGTAGAATGTTTTATGGGTCGATCCGGTGACAATATCCGCCCCTTCCTTAAAGGGCTTCTGGAAATAGGGGCCCACCAGTCCCAGTACATGTGCCATATCATACATCAGCATGCAATCCAGTTCGAGCGCATCAATCATGGCGCGCATTTCTTGAACCGGTTCTTTATGAATAATCATGCTTTTACCGAGGATTATCAGCTCCGGGCGGTGTTCGGCAACCAGTTCCCGGGCGGCTTCAACATCAATCTTATAGGGGTTATCTTCTAAAACCGGGAAATTGACCACCGCCGGTTTTTCCCATTTGGAATCCCGCATCACAAAATCCCGCAGCGCCCCCATCGGCTGGGCGCTGAGATGGCCGCCTTTGATTATGTGATTGTTCATGACTTTGCGGATGCGGCGCTGCTCGCATTTGCGATCGGCCCGGTTCACATAATCCACCAGGGCGCTGAACACGGCCATATTGGCCATCTGCCCCGATATGACCCGGGTTTCAACTTCACTGCATTCTAAAAAGCGCTGGAACTCACAGGTCAGCAGATATTCGACCTCACCAATAAATTCGGTGCCCTGATAATAAAAAACATCGGCTTCCTTGAACGCTTTGACCTGTTTGTGCTCGGCATAACGGCCGGCCGGATCCGAGATAGAGAGCAGGTGCACCAGCGGAGAGGCTGTCTGTTCGGAAGGGATTAAATTCACACACTGCTGCTGGCGCCAGGCATGGTTGTCGATGGCTTTACCGATTAGCGTTTTAACATTTTGCTCCATTTTTTCTGCCGCACAGACCGATTCACGGTCTTGGCGAAGCTGATCATAAAAGATCGGCCAGGAATAGGGCGGCGCTTCAGCCCGCATATGATAGGGCACGATAATGGCCCTGGCACGTTTGCCCCGGATCTCGATTTCAACTTCATCACCTTCCACCAGATCGCTGTCTAAAAGGGCCAGGCCGATGGCGCGCCGGCCTTTGTTTTCACTTTGCTGGGTGGCCAGGCCGACCCCTTCGCTTTGCCATAGGGGGACCATGGTCCCGCTGGTCACATACCCCACATGTTTATCCTTAAGAAACACTTTGGCTTCGGCCCGGGCTACGCCTTTATCGATCAGCGCAATGGGCTGAATGATCCTGGGAAGGTCTGCAATCCTCGAATAGTCGCGGTCGACAATTCGTTTTAAGGCTTCAAATTGTTTGGCCAGCGCTGCACGCCCTATAAATTCCCCTTTTAAGGGAGAAAGACTGACGCCAAACCGCGACAGCATGCTGGCATAGGCCGGTATTTCCCTGCCCTCGGGATCGAGACCCAGTTCATGCCCGTAAAGCGGCAAGGCAGCCTCCAACCGCAGCGTGTCTCTGGCACCCAGGCCGATAGGTCGGACGCCTTTTTCGATCAGCGTATCCCAGATGTCAGCCACATCTTTGCGCGCGATAAAAAGCTCGAAGCAAATCGGCTCACCGGTGTAACCGGTGCGGGAAACCAGCACCCGACTGCCGTTGATTTGAACCGTGCTCAGACAGTTGCGCAGCGGTTCGGGCAGCCGACCGCCGGAAATTATATCTAGCATGATGTCTTTGGTTTTGGGTCCCTGCAGACTGAGCATAGCCAGTTCTTTGGTGTGGTCGGTCAGCGCCACCCCGCCGAATTTTTTGCGCAATGCATCCAGATGAACAAAATCTTTTTCCCGGTTGGAGGCGTTGACTACCAGGATATATTCATCGGGCACAAAGCGGTAAAGATAAGCATCGTCAATGACGCCACCGTTTTTGTTGGGTATCATCGTATAATGACCTTCTTCCTCCTCAAGCGCAGCGGCATTATTGGTGAGCGAATGCTGTAAAAACGCGACGGCATACTTGCCGCGGATGGTGAAGCGCCCCATGTGCGAAATGTCAAAAAGCCCCGCGTCCTGGCGAGTGATCAGATGTTCTTGAACGATGCCGGTTTCGTAATGCAGCGGCATTTCCCATCCGGCGAATTCCACCATGTTGGCGCCCAGCTTGACATGGCGGTCGTTTAAGGCGGTTTTGTGTAAATTCTTCATTGTTCATCATCCTTTTTGGGAAGCGGTGAAAATTCTATTGCCCTGTTATGGCAGCAAATAATAGAGAAAAGGAATGCGGGTGTCAAAAAGAAATTCAACTTGAAAACCCGGTTTAAACGGCTCGCTATTTTTATAAAAACAAGGTGCGGTGGTGACCGACAAAGCATCAATATTAACGACAGCGTATAAAATAGTGGCCTAACCGCTTAATATCAAAAATAAATATTGACACCCCGAGGGGAAATCAATAAAATTTTAACCACTTCAAGTAAAGGAGCAACCCCATGCTGGATACGGATCCTCAACTGGGCAAATACGGCATCACCGCCCGCCTGTTCAAATTGATCAATGACCTGCCCAAAGACAAAAAGCTGATCCTGTTAAAACAGCTCATCGGTGATGATGTAACCACCCAATTGTGCAAAATGATTATTGAAATGTCCGAAGACCAACAGATCATTTTGCTCGAACAGTTGGAAGCCATGCCGGTTGTTGAAATGCCAGAAAGAACGGTCAGTCTGGAAGGAAACGAATCTTCGATGCGGGAAAACCCCCGCAAACCGTGCTTGATTAATGCCAATTACCGCATACAAAACAAAAACTACAAAAGCTACATATTGGATATCAGCATTGGTGGCGTGTTTATTGAAACCAATGAAACATTCACCATCGGCCAAGAAATTGTGCTGAATTTTACGCTGCCCCGCAACCAAAAACCGTTTAAACTTACCGGCAAGATCTCTTGGGGCAGTCCGCGCGGATTCGGGGTAAAGTTTGATGAGATTCCGGGACAGCAGGGAGAAATATTAAAATCTTTCGTCGAGCAAAAAGATTAGAAGGGCTGACGACACGCATCAATTGACAGCGAATTCTGCGGTCATTATATTGCCCCTAAGGGAAAACACCCCGCATAAGGAAAACCGCAACCCGCCATTAACCAAAAAGAACCGGTTTAAAAGGAAGGCGTATCATGAAAACCATTACAGGCTTACTTTTCCTTTTTTTCATCTTACTGTGGGTTCCGGTCTCAAACGCCGATGTCTATTCATGGGTTGATGAAAACGGCGTCAAACATTTCGGCAACCAGCCGCCCCAAAATGCCACCAACGTGAGAGTTGTATTCAAAGAGAAACCGTATGACGAAGCAGCCGATCGGCAACGCCATCAGATGCAGGATGATGAACTGACCGAGCTTATCAGAGAGCTCGAGGAGGACGAAGCGCGGCAGGCAGCCGAAGATAGAAAAAAAGCGGCCGAAGCCGAGCAAAACCGTAAACCCACCCAGCAGGAACGCGTCGAGGCTGAAAAAGTACGGCTGGAAAACAAAATCGCCGAACTTGAAGAACAACCGCTGGAATATTTCGGATCCCAAAAAAACAAGCGTGTCCGCCTGGGATATTACCGCTACCGGCTGGAAGCCTTGATGCAGGATCCCGAACGATACTTTAACCAACCGCCATCCTTTGAAGGCAACGTTAAGTATCCTGAGGAAAAACCTTAACGTGTAACTTTCCGGAATAAGACGCAATCCGTCGTTGGTTTTCGGAATCCGTTGTCATGATAACGATACTACCGGTACATTCTGACCACCTCCCCCCTAAAAGATTCGTAGCCAGGTTATCCCGAGTCATTACAGCCCGGCACCCGGCATTTAAACAACGAATTTTGAAAAAGTGCTAAAGTTTTCGATAATTTTTACCGATACGCCAATGGTAACATATCGCTAAACCATTAGGTCTCAATTGAGATATCTTAAATTAATCCGGAGACAAGGAGGGCAGTTTGATGAGAGGCATTTTTTCTTTTTCAGGTTGCATCGTAATTCTTATTTCCCTGTGTTTATTCATTCCGGCAGCCGGAGCCCAGGAGTCAGGCAAGCTCGAAGTGGCGGCTGCAGCCATCTCCAAAAACGTCGTGGCGCTGGAAGCGGTGGATGTCGGCAATCGTTTTCCCAATTCGACTCCCAGGCTGTATTGCTTTACAAAAGTTGTGGGCGCCAGTCAGCCGACGGAGGTAGTGCATGTCTGGAGTTACAGCGATGTCGAGCGCGCCCGGATTCCGCTGGCAGTCAAGGCAGCCAGCTGGCGCACTTACAGCTCAAAGGTCATCCAGGCACATGAGATCGGTCCCTGGCGCGTGGATGTTCTGGACACCTCCGGCAATCTGCTGGAAACAATCAATTTCGAAATTACCCAGTAGCCGTAAAACAATAAGGCGTTTAGCCCAAAGCCACGTCCGAGGGACATGGCTTTGGGTTGTTAGCCGATTGAGGGCCTCAGCAAATTGAAAATAAGCCTGTTTTTTGATAAGCTGATGAAATATAAAAAATCATTTCCGAAAGCTGCCGTGTAACTACCCCATTTGATCAGGTCACGTTGTCCTCATAATTTGCCGTTTATATAAATTAGAATGGAGGGTTCTATGACAGTTGCCAACATGCTCAATTTAACGGCCAGTCCTGCGCTATCCATTTTGATATGGATCGTTTTGTTTTTGGCCGCACTTTATTTTGCTCGCAGGCCGTTTCACCGGGCGGTAATGTCATTTAGCAAAATTATTTATAACGCCATGCGCTTTAGTGCCGCCTCGGTACTGTCGGCGGAAAAAAGACTGGTAAGACGAAATCGGGAAGTGCTGATGGCAGCCGGCCTGGAAAGCGCCGAACGAATCGTCGAAAGGGAATTTGACCGCATCGCCGCAGCCGTTACCAGAGACCTGGAAGGTTATCCCAATGTTCATCGCCAGTTGTCGGAAGTCATCACCAAACTGGATGAAGATTACACTGAAAGTGCTGATGTACCGCCGTCGTTGCCGAACTGGATGCCAATTATCGAGTCTATTGCCAAAATCAAGCACACCGGGGATTCGATGGTCGCCAATATGCTGTCGGAAATCAACCGCTCGCTGAACGATCAGCATAAAAAAGCCATAGAAGACTACCGTAACTCCACGGCGGCACGCCATGGGATATTAAACAAAATGATGCCGTTCTGGCGCAAGGTCGAAAAATCCTTAGCCAGCATCTCAAAAGCCATCACCAATATAAAAAAGCGGTCCAAGACGGTTGATCGCTACATGGATGAGTACGAGCAGATCCGCTCCAAGAGTGACAGGGCAGCGCGTGCGCTATCGACGTCAGCGCTGACGCAATTTGCGATCGCCGGGTTGGTGCTGTTGATTGCGATCGGCGGCGCCATCATCAATTTTAATCTGATTGCACTGCCGATGTCGGAGATGGTCGGTGGGGCCAGTTATATCGGCCCGTACAAAACCTCTGATGTTGCCGGGCTGGTCATCATTCTGGTGGAGTTGACCATGGGGCTGTTTCTGATGGAATCGTTGCGAATCACACGTTTGTTTCCCATTATCGGCGCCATGGACGACAAAATGCGCCGGCGGATGATCATTATCACCTTTACGCTGCTGACTGTCCTGGCCGGTGTGGAATCGGCTCTGGCCTTCATGCGGGACCGTATCGCCCACGACATGGAAGCGCTGCGGCAAACCCTGGCCGGAGCCGAAGAGGTGGGCCTGACGAACAGTATAATCCCCATGGTGGGGCAGATGGTCATGGGATTTATTTTGCCCTTTGCCCTCGCATTTGTGGCCATTCCCCTGGAATCATTCGTTACTTCATCCCGTACGGTGCTGGGCGCATTGGTGGCGTGGCTGTTCAGGCTGTTTGCCTTTTGCCTGCGACTGCTGGGGAATGTGGGATTTTACGCCGGACGCTTCATTGTCAATGTATACGATCTGGCCATTTTCCCGGCCATCTGGCTTGAGCGGGTGATTCTGGGCACCAAAAATAAAAAACTGGATATGCTCGAAGCGGAGAACCCTGAAGATTCGCCCCTGGTCGAAGAAGCCGTTGATATTGATAGTTTTGACAAAACCCTGGAAATAAAGGAGCCGCGAGAATGAAAAAGATTTTTGCATCAGCAATTGTCGTATGCATCCTGATTGCGGGCTGCACCGATACGAAAAGCCGCTCTACCGGGGTCTATATGCTGTTGGACACCTCCGGCACTTATGCGGTGGAGCTGAAAAAGGCTCAGAAAATTTTAAATTATCTGCTGGGTGTCCTGGCGCCGGGAGATACATTAGCGGTGGCCCGTATCGATACGGGAAGCTTCAGTGAAAAAGACATCCTCTCCAAGGTCACTTTTGATGAGCGGCCGTCGGTGGCCAACAACCAAAAAAGGGCGTTTATGCAGAAGATCGACACCTTTGTCAACTCGGTGGAGGGCAGCCCCTACACTGACATCTCGGGTGGAATCTTGCAGGCGATCGAATATTTGAACGAAGCCGGCTCGGGGAAGAAATACATTTTGATCTTCTCGGATCTTAAAGAAGAACTGGCTAAGGGATACAAACGCGATATCCCCTTTCAGCTGCCGGATTTCAATATTATCGCGCTCAACGTAACCAAGCTGCGCGGCGATAACATCGATCCTAAAGAATACATGGCCCGCGTGGAAGATTGGCGCGGTAAAGTGGAAAAAGGCGGGGGTCAGTGGGGCATGATCAACGACCTTGAGCGGCTGGATAACATTTTTACCAATTAGCAAACCGAATACATTCAAACCGATTTGCATCATTGAAAAAGGGGTCACCGGCGGTGACTCCTTTTTTTATCATTAAATCTTGTCGCCTTGCGGCAACACCCCGCATTTAACACCTTGACATTCGAAACAGCCCGGAATTAGAATTAAACCTACAAATAATTTGGGTGAAGCTCAAAAAAACTGTCCATCCAATCAACGCCCAATACGGCGGCAGACGATGACCGAACCGGCAGCAGCTGATATGATCTCCGGCCAAAAAGGGACAGCCGTGATTAAGTTTATACGATTGGCGCTCATTGCCGTAATGGCTCTGATTCCAAGCTGTTCAACCGAAGGGCCGTTCACCAGATTCACTCCGCCTCAGCGTTTCGGCGAAGCGATGGTGGCGGGCAATCTGGCAAACCCGCAAATCAAGGAAGCCAGCGGCATGGCACCATCTCGTCTTTACCCGACCGTCTTATGGGTGATAAACGACGGCGGTAATGATGCGATGCTCTACGCCGTCGGAATCGATGGCGCGGACCTGGGCACCTTCCGGGTGGACGGCGCCCGCAACCATGACTGGGAAGCGCTGGCCTCATTTCAGCTGCAGGGTACTTCCTACCTTTTGATTGCGGATGTGGGCGACAACTGGGAACAGCGCCAAAACAGCTTTCTCTATGTGATCGAAGAGCCGTCCATAACAAAAACCGCCTTAAGCGATGAGACGCCGGTCAGTATCGCCTGGCACATTCGCTTTACCTATGAGGATGGGCCCCGGGACTGTGAAGCGGTGGCCGTGGATGCGGCTCGGCAACGTGTTTTGCTGCTTAGCAAACGCAGCCGGCCGCCGGTGCTCTATGAATTGCCTCTGCAGCCGGTTGAAGGTGATGCCATTGCCGCAGCGCAGCGCGTGACAGCGGTTCCGCATTTTAACTGGCCGACGGCTATGGATCTGTCAAACGACGGCCTTGCAGCCTTGGTGCTGACCTATAACAGCGTCTATCTTTTCTTGCGCAGGCCGGACGAGGACTGGTCAACTGTATTTGAAAAGCAACCGCAGCGTCTCCAATTTGCACAATTGGACCAGCAAGAGGCCGCCTGTTTTGGGTTTTACGGCAAATCGGTCTACGTGACCTCGGAAAAACGCCCGGCCCCGCTGATACGTATAGATCTTGAAGAAGATACGACAAAGCCTTAGTTGCCAATCCTGGCGGCGGGCCAAACTTCAGCGGCTTTGTCAAAACGGAATGGTGGAATGATGGAAAACTGGAATAATGTGATGAAAAAATCAGACTGTGATATATAAACACCCCAGCATTCCATTATTCCAAAATTCCATTATTCCATTTGCGGGGATCGGAATAAATGCCCGGCTATCATTAACCGTTAATGTAAGCTGCTCTCAATAAGAAGTTAATGAATCTCATTGGAAACTGTGCCGAAAACATCTCCGTTTAAACTTCGCAATATCCGCTTATTTATTGCCTTTCGGGTTTTTTTTAACTGCCGTTTTTATTATCCGGTATTTACCATTTTATTTTTAGACTACGGGTTGACCCTGGAACAGTTTGCCCTGCTCAATGCCGCCTGGGCCGCCACCATTGTGCTGCTGGAGGTGCCGTCCGGGGCGCTGGCCGATACGGTGGGTCGAAAAAATTTACTGGTCTCCACCGGGGTTTTGATGGTCGTTGAAATGATCCTGCTGTGCTTTGCACCCCGGGGCCATCCCGACCTTTTATTTGCCATTTTTCTGGTCAACCGCATATTAAGCGGTGCGGCCGAGGCATCCGCCAGCGGCGCAGATGAAGCTATTGCTTACGATACCCTCAAGGAGGAAGGCGATATCAAGGACTGGCCCCGGGTACTGGAGAAACAAATGCAGCTTCGATCCGTCGCTTTTATCATCTCCATGAGTCTGGGAGCGGCGGTTTATGATCCCATCCTGATGCAGCACGTGGCCGGCTGGCTGGGATTCAGCATACATTTCACCCAGGACATCACCCTGCGAATTCCGCCCTTCCTGACGTTGCTGATGGCCTTCCTGACGTTGCTTTCCGTTTTGCTGTTACGGGAAACCGGCCGCCGAAATGAGCAGATGAATGCCGGTCGGGATACCACACTTACGGAAGCTTTTAAACTTACCCTTGTTGCCGGCAAGTGGATTCTTAAAACGCCGTTTGCCCTGGTAATTATTCTGGCCGGCCTGCAGTTCGACAACTGCATCCGAATGATCATTACGTTGAGGAGTCAGTATTACCGCCTCATTGACCTGCCCGAGGCCATTTTCGGTTTGATCGGCTCGGCATTGGCTGTCCTGGGATTGGTTATGCCGCGACTGGCCCGGAGACTGGTGCAAAAGCATTCTCCCGCATTTAACCTGGGTATTATGGCCGGCTTCACTTTTATCGGACTGGTCGGCATGACATTTTTCTGGCCGATTCTCGGATTGGCTCCGATGATCGTTTTGACCGCCGTCATGTACCTGCAGAATTTTTTTCAAAGCAATTACCTGAACCGCATCACCGACTCACACCAGCGGGCCACCGTGTTAAGCTTCAAAGGGCTGTCATTTAACCTGGCATACGGCCTAATCGGTGTGTTGTATTCCCTGCTGCTGGCCCAGCTTCGGCTTCAGGTCGCTAAAGCGCAGCCCGGCCTGGTGGGCGTTGAATTGGAAAATCTGGTGTTTATCAAATCAATTGCCTGGTTCCCGGGATATTTTTTGCTGACCATGCTGGCGATTTTGGTGTTCGCCTGGTTACGGTTAAAGGATACCGATGAACACAAAAAAACTGGGTAGAATTCAGCTTTTTATGAATTATTTTTTTGTTGCCTTTTAACTCAAAAAAAATTATTTTAACCCAAAAGGTTAAAATCGACCAACATCCTATAAACCCCATCCAATGAATAGGATAAAAAAATGGGACCAACCGAAAATGGCAGTGAAAAAGATTTTGTGTTAAGTAGCGACTACCCGAGCCAGGACACAATGGAATCCGCGGAAGATACCTATTACGGGTCCACCGGCGGCAATTCAGGCGGGCATGCTTTTAAACACATCTATATTGCCATTGGCGGCTTCTTGATTCTGATTGTTCTTTGCGTTGTGCTGATTGCCAGAACATATAGCCTTGCTGAAAAAGCCCAGCTGCTGGCACTGGAGTCCAGGCTCGAGCAATTGGAGGGGCGCCTGGGATCACTGGATGGCGAAGGCGGTTTATCCCAAACCGGTGGCTCGGGAAACCAGCTCATCCTGCTGACCGAGCGTCTGGACCAGTTAGAAGCCAACATGACGGCCCGAATCAATTCGATGGTAAAAGAGCTGAACGCCCCGCCGCCCAAAACTGCCTCACAGGCCGTTCAGGAAGTCGAAACCTCAAAACCGCTTCCGGCGGAAAAAAAAGAAACCACCGCCAAAATACACACGGTCAAGCAAGGCGAAACCCTCTATCGCATCAGCAGGCGCTATAATCTATCCGTAGACCAGTTGCGTGAGTACAATAAGCTCGGCGCCAAAGCAGACATTTATCCCGGTCAGCAGCTGAAGGTAACCCCAACGAAATAAAGAAAATATCCATTTTGGCCCCCTCTCAATTTTTCCTCAAGTTTAACCTTTAGCCAGCCGATAACAACCCCAGATAACCGTAAACTGAAATCGAAATTTTTCAGTTCATCGGAACCAAAAGGGGTTGTAATGGCTGACCGCAACAAATCGAAGCAAAGTGAATGGAAAATCATCGATCTTCTGACCGGATTTGTCGTTTCCCATTTTTACCGTCTAAGAATTGCCAGAAAGCTCATGCTGGGATACAGCGTACTGCTAATTCTGCTGGTCAGCATTTCTGTCTACGCCCTGTTCAATTTAAACCGGCTCACAGAAATTAACAGCAGCATCTCGAATACAGATCTGCCGATGATCAATATATCCGGGAAGCTGAAAGAGGTTCTCCTGGCTCAGGAATTTTATGCCAAGCAATACCTTATTTTAAAGACCCCCGATAAATTAAAGCAGTTTAAGGATAAAGATAAGGAATTTAAACGGCTGATCAAAGAAATCAGAGCCTTGCCCGGCCACAGGACATATCCCATCGATCGCGTCGAAAATCTGCAAACCGAATATCACTATATCCTTTCAGAGGCTCTGGGATGGATCGAGGACCCCGATTCACCCATAGCCAAAGCATTTGATAAGAACATCAAAGTCCAGCAGGAAAAAATCCTTGCCGTCATTAAACACATGAAAAGCGATGCCGAGAGCGCACAGAAAGAAAAAACCGGTCTGACAGGGACCATCGGTCGAATCGCCTTTAAAGCTTCGGCGATTTTATGCGGTCTGGGACTGCTTTTTTCTTTAACTGCGTCGATGGTCATCACAAAAAATATTTCAGGAGCCATTAAAAAACTGAAATACGCCACCGGAATGATCGCCGAGGGCAAATTCGACCATCGACCCAATATCCGCAACAAGGATGAGCTGGGAGACCTGGCCCAGGCATTCATCGCCATGGCCAAGCGTTTAAAGCAACTGGAAGAAATGTATCTGGACACCAGCCCCCTGACACGCCTGCCCGGAGGCATTGCCATCGAAAATGTGATGAACAGGCGCATTGCCGCCAAGGCACCCATAGCCTTTTGCCTGATGGATATCGATAATTTTAAAGCCTACAATGACCACTACGGATATGCCAAAGGCAACGATATTATCAAGGCCACCGCCGGCATTATCAGCGAAGCGGTTGCCAAATACGGAAACGAAGACGATTTTATCGGTCACATCGGAGGGGATGATTATGTCCTCATCACCACCCCGGACCTTTATCCGCAGATCTGTGAAGCGGTGATTGATACCTTTGATAAGCGGATTCCTGAGTTTTACGATGCGGAAGACAGACAACGCGGCCACATTGTCGGCGAAAACCGCCAGGGTCAGGAGGTCAAATTCCCGCTGGCGACGCTCTCTATTGCGGTGGTAACGAATGTAAAGCGCAAATTTAAAAATCACATCCAGTTTGGCGAGGTGGCTGCGGAAATGAAGGAACATGTCAAGACGATATCCGGAAGCACCTTCATGGTGGATAAGCGCGGAGATGACAGGAGCAAGAGCAGAAAAGATCGGAAATTGATTAGCCTGCCGGATCTGAAGCACGGAGCAAAAGGGAATTAAATGCGCAAATTAAAGTCAAAAATCAATGCGGCCGTGATCATGACCGCGGTCTTGATGTTCACCGGTTGTGCCCATCTGGCGGATTCCGAAAACGATGCACCAGCGGCTCCGGTCCCTTCGCCTACTGGAGATCGATACGCCAGCGAAATTGTTGAGCTCAATCATATTGTTCAGCAGAATTCAGACCCCGCCAAAGCAACAAAGGCCCATCTGGAGCTTGCAAAGCTATACGCAAGTTACAAAAATCCGCATAGAAATTACCAGAAAGCGCTCAGTCATCTCAAAGTGTATTCCGCTTCAACCGATTCGGCCGGGGATGATGAGGCCCGCAACTGGATGGCAGCATTAAAAGAAATCGAACGGTTATCAAAGGATGTCGCCAGTCGCAACATGCAGATTCGCCAGCTCCAGGGCCAGCTTGAAGATTCAAAAAAGGCCAAGCTGGCCATAAAAAAATCCAACCGCAAATTGACGTCGGAAGAAATTAAACTCAGAGAAAAAAACCGCATGCTCGAAGAATCCAATCAAAAACTGCAAAAAACCATCGAAATGCTGAAAAATCTCGATAAGCGCCTGGAAGAAAAAAGAAAAGATTTTAATGATTAGAACGAAGAAAAGAGCGTGAACCCTGCAGGGGAAAAAATCTTCCTTCTCAGTGTAAATCGGACGCTTCCTTAGGGGTCCTGGCCTGCTTGCAACCCAGGTTTATATTTTTAATTTATAGCTATATTTTCATATAGTTATGTATTTTTTATTGATTAAAATAAGGATCGTGTACTAAAATAATAGACAGGTCGATATATGACTTGGTAGCCGGCAGATAAATAAATTAGCAAGCCCACATTTTTGCTCGAATTGCCTATTCCACAGACACTAAGAATGAGTTTCTTTGCGGATTCTTAACCAAAAAATTCACCCTATTATACACATAATCGCATTTTTGCATCCGGCATCGTCCCGGATGCATGCCAAAGTACAACTCACGCACTTGTTGGAAGAGCCTCGCCGCTGAAGCTGTAGCTTGCCGTATTAATGTCATAGGACCCTAAAATGGAGGAATAAAAGATGAGAAAAAGGTGGTTGTTTTACGCACTGGCAATCTCGGCAGCATCCTCTCTGCTATTGCTATCACGAGTTCCCACAACCCAGGCAGACACGCTTGGCGAGCTGGCCCTGGACGATGCCTCGTCACTGGGTACAACTGTTTCAACAGATCTCACAACAAAGCAAGAGGGCAACGGCTCCATAAAAATATCAACCGTGTGGCCGACGACCATCTGTCTGGGTGAAGTGCAGGGTCTTAACGTCGAAAACGCCCGGATTATTTATCGGGCCAGGGTAAAAAGTGAAAACCTGGCAGGTAATGCGTTTTTGGAAATGTGGTGCCATGTCGGCGGCGGCCAATATTTCTCCCGGGGTATGAATTCGGTTGTTACCGGAACGATGGATTGGGTGACTCTTGAAACACCATTTTTCCTTCAAAAAGGACAACGGGGTGAAAAGGCCACTTTGAACATCGTTATCAACGGCAAAGGAACCGTCTGGGTTGATGACGTCCGGCTCGTTAAAGAACCATTGAAATAGGAGCCGAATCTTACGCTGCGTCGTACCCATTCGACTCGCTCCGCCCGCTCATTGCCGACTTTTGCGCGATGCAGAAGACACGATAGCGCATGCGTTCGAACAGAGGTGGTTTCAAAACCCCATCTCCCCGCTCAGCGAAGCGGGATTTTGGGGAAGCCCGGCTTTTTCAAGCGCTATCCATTCTCGATGAATAATGATTTACGGTTCTAAATATGATACAGAAGTTAAAGGCCTTAGGCCAGAAATAATAAGTCAAATCCGGATTCTTTCGATAATTCCCTCGCCGAATTTTGTATTTTACCGGCTTAAGGAGGCGCTATGAAAATACTGCGACATATGGGTTCGTTGGCGTTTGTGCTGGGGCTCTTTTCGGCCGTGTTTGTCGGGATTCCCTGGTACGTGGTCGTTGCCGATGATCCGGTCCTTCCCTGGTGGCTCAGGGCGGCGGTCTTTAGCCTTTTGGGCGGCATCCTTCTGGTTCTTTTGACGGTGGCTTTCGAACAAAGAAGAAACCGGATATCAGACGTGGGGGCACCCGCACCTGAGGCCGATACTTCGGTTTTGCTATTGAATTCCGACACTTTACCGGACCGGGATGTTTCCAATATTCTGGGTCTCGTCCAGGGCCATACCGTATTTGCCATCTGGCTCGGCAAAGATCTATCCGCCATCATCAGGCTGATTGTCGGTGGTGAATTGACCGAATACACAGAGATGATGGGTAAGGCCCGGGAGGCAGCTACGAATCGGATGATCGCCCAGGCGGCCAGGATGGATGCGGATGCGATCATCAATGTTCGCTATATGACAACGAGCGTCGTGGGAAGCGCCGCCGAGCTATTAGTTTACGGCACAGCAGTCAAGCTCAGCGAATAGGTCGGTTTAAAAAAAGTTTCGGCCAAAAAAAAATTAGAAGGCGGAGGCATGCAAGCCGTACCGCCGGGTTAAGCGCAGTTTCTCATCATGTTCCGGAGGTGGACGGGGAAAAAAATCTGCTCCTCGTAGGGGGCCCTCATATTGGATATCACCGGGGCGAATGGGGAAAAATTCTGCGTAGCGGACAATCAAATATCACAACCGCATGCGGCTTGTTGGCAACGATTGTTGAAGAAGGGTATGATATCATCAGACAGAAACCGGCCGATTTTTTAGACCGTCAGCGAGAAACCGTCGAGCAGCTGATGTTGCCTTACCTCAAAAAATGTGCGGAAGATGGCAAAAGTCCGGACATAATCGATGCAACGAAATATCTCATGCAACGGATTGATCGTGATTTGCCGGATCTGTTGAATGATTTAAGGACTCAATTTAACGGCCAAATAGCCGTAATCACCGGTATTACGATTAACACTGAGATAGGCAATTATTTCAGTGCCTCCAAGGTCGAGGTACACGGGAAATCCTGAAGAGCGCCGTCGCCTGTGTTCTTCGGTCGCTTAAACTTCAGCCCGGTAAATAAATTCAGCATTAAAAATGCTGTTGAGTGATGTCGGATATGAACTTACAGGGTATCTTCTTTGATTTATACGGGACTTTGCTGGTTTATGGAAATATGAAACAGGCCTGGTCTGATTGGCTGTCGACATTTTATGATTTACTAAAAAAACAGGGTTTAACGATTTCCAGGGAAACCTTCTCAAAAGAATGCGATGGTTTTTTCAGCACTGACGAACCTGACGAAAGGGCGGACCATCTAACAGCCCTTGAGGACCGTATCAAATCCGTGTGTCAGAGACACGATCTTCAACCAGCAAAAGAAGAACTCCGCCACATTGCCGATACGATTGCCGGAGCATGGCAAAATCACATAACCATCGATCCTGAAACGATTCCGGTTCTGAGCTCCTTAAAACGAAATAAAACGATCGGCCTGGTGAGCAATTTTGATCATCCTCCCCACGTCCGGAATATTTTAGTCCATTATGAACTGGACGCTTTCTTTGACACGATTATTATATCCGGCGACGTGAGCGTCAAAAAACCAGATCCAGCTATTTTTTCCTTTGCGCTGGAGCAAACCGGACTTTCGAAAGATGAAGTGGTCTATATCGGAGACACAAATGAAGATGTCGCCGGAGCGATGGCAGCAGGAATCCGTCCGGTATTTCTAGCAAGACCTGTCCAGGGTACCGACAAAATTGCTCTGGATTACCGAAGCACCCACAGCGGCGTGGATTCTCCCGATTATTTTTCATCTAAAAATGAAGTGAAGGTTATAAAAAGCCTGGGAGAAGTTTTACTTATTGCAAACCATTAAAATAGAGGCCACAGGACCAATGACATTTCATATCAGAAAGGCAACATCAGCTGACCTTAAAAGTTTGGTATCATTTGCGGTTGCGGAAGCCAAAGAAGCAGAAGGCGTTAAAAAAGATGCAGAGCGCGTGCGCCAGGGTGTTAGAACCGCCCTGAATGATGATTCCATTGCCATATATTGGGTTCTTGAACAAAATAATAACGGTGTCATTGGAAGTGTTTCGATCGCCAAAGAATGGAGCGACTGGAATTCGGGCTATTACTGGTGGATTCAGAACATGTATATCTTGCCCGAATTTCGCGGTAAGGGATTGATGGAACAGCTCATTCAAGCCCTGAAAGATACCGCCCAGGCGGAAGGCGCCCTGGAATTAAGACTTTACGTGCACAAAAACAATGCGCAGGCTATCAGTGCATACCAAAAGGTAGGCTTTTTCGATGCCGATTACCGGGTCATGACGATGAGCTTATGAGGAATAGCACGATAACTGAGCGCAGCGCCGCCCAGAAAGCCAAGTCGGAGGATCAAATGAGTCCAGCAGAAACTTCAAATTTTAAAGCAAAAAGAGTCACCCGAAATTACATTCTAACCATTAACGCCGAACCATCCAGGGTTCATGCTTTAATCTGTCCGGTGAAAGAGGCCGAATGGCTCGACGGCTGGGATTACGACCTGATTTTTTCGCATACGGGCGTTGCGGAACCGGGGTGTGTTTTCATCTCCAGAAGTCCGGGCGAGAAAGATACCATCTGGCTAATTACCAAAAGAGATGATCAAACCTGTGAGACTGAGTTTGCCCGCATCACTCCTGATTCAAGAGCAGCCCATGTAACGGTTCGGATCGCGGATGGCGACCGGCAGACATCCCGTGTGGACATCACCTATACCATCACCGCCCTGACCGAGGCCGGAAATAAGTTTATCGATAATTTTACCGAGGAAAATTTTGTCAAAGACATGAAATTCTGGGAAGCCACCATGAACCATTATCTGGAGACCGGCAAAGCGCTGCCCCTAACCGATCCCGATCAATGGTTAAAATATGAATCGAAAAACAAATGACGCCCTAACGCTTTCGGATTCAGCCGCAACCACTATGACCGCGTGGGGCACGCGGCTCTGGGCGTTTTTCCGGCCTTTATCATCCGGGAGACCCTTTTGCGGGTGACACCGCTGCAAAGGGGCGGCTGGATCCGGGTAGGAACGTGTCTATGGGCATCCGTCTTTTGGAACAGATTCGGGCGGGCTGTAAAGCCGTGGCCGAACGAGCCGCGCTGGTTCAAATCAATTATGAACGCATCCCGGCCTATGCGGCCGCATTGCCCATTGCGAAAGCCGCCCGGCCCGAGCATGACCCCGGATGCCATTATCTCGGGCGCGGCAACGGCACGGCTGCTTTTTTCCTGACGCTGGATGCCATTAATTTTGGATCCGGTTACTTTCCCCACCTGCACAAACGCCCGGGCATGTCAGGATATTTTACGATCGCCAGTTGCCTAAATGACCGCTTTAAAAAAGAGGGGCCGCTTTCGGCCCGGGAACTCACCCGGCTGACCCCTGGGGACTGCATGCAGATCTTCGAACAGGACCCTGGTAGCAAACTCATCGGGGAACTCATGCAGCTATTTGCTAGAGCTTTAAATGATCTTGGCCGCTACGTGCAGGAAGATTTTAACGGCAGTTTCACCAACCTGATTGAAGCCGCCGGCGCTTCGGCTGAACGCTTGATGCACCTGCTTATTCGCATGCCCTACTTTTGTGATGTGCAACGCTATGATCAAATCGAAGTCCCATTTTATAAGCGGGCCCAACTGACCGCCGCGGATCTGTCTCTGGCATTTGCCGGCCAGGGATTGGGAAGGTTTAACGATCTAAAAAATTTAACCATATTTGCAGATAATCTCGTACCCCATGTATTGCGGGTCGACTCAATCTTGCTTTATGAAGAAAAATTGAGTTCGCATATCGATGCGGGAGAGTTGATACCTTCCGGATCGGCTGAAGAAATCGAAATCAGGGCCTGCGCGCTTTATGCTGTGGAGCTGCTAGTAAACGAGCTCATCAGATCCGGGCATAAGGTGACATCCATGGGGCTTGATTTTTTGCTGTGGAACCGCGGCCAGCAACCTGCCTACAAATCCATCCCACGCCACCGCAGCCGAACGGTTTTTTATTAATAAAGATTTTCAAATATATGCCGATAATTAAGGTAGCGTTTCGTGAACCCAGTTTTTACAAGATCGCAAGCAAGCGGATGGATGCCAGCAACAACTTAACCGTCAAGGTAAGACCCCCTGTTGAGGCGGATACCGTCAAGATCACTCGCATTAAGGACGGATTATTCGCACCCGTTCTGGGGCCTTTGCTGCAAAGTAGATGGATCATCGTCTTGCTGGACGCCGTGAGCTTCGTTCTGGTTGCATTGACTGCAATGGGAGTGGCCGTATGGCAATGCCCGTTGAGATCAACATTGGGTGTGGACTGTCCCGGGTGCGGTTTGACACGCGCGATGGTGTTGCTGGTTCAGGGGCACTGGCAGGCTTCATTTGCGATGCATGCATTTGCCCCGATATTTTTTGGCATCGGCATCATTCTGGCAATCGGCAGTGTCCTGCCCCCGAAATTGCAGCAGATGGCTGCCAATCAGATAGCCAATTTTGAAAGACACACCGGAATTGTGGCACTACTCGGCTTAAGCTTTATGCTGTATTGGATTTTGCGAATTTTGAATCTGATTTAAAAAATTTGGTAACGCAAAACGCAAATCAGAATATAAAAACTAAAATGAGGTAAGCTATGCTAGAAATGAGTCTAAGTCTTTTGCTCCCGATTTTATCGCTCATCGGTTTCATTGTTTTTATCATGGTTCTCATCAAGCAATTTCGACACGGCGGTGCGCTGCATGGAATTCTTGGTATTATCACTTGCGGTTTATGGACATTTATCTGGGGCTGGATCAAACACCGAACCCTGGCGATGACCAAACTCATGATCATATGGACCGTTGTCCAGGTGACCCCGATTGTTTTGGTGGTTGTCTTCGGCGCTGCCATGGTAGGCCAGATGCTCCAAATGGTCAGTGAATTTACAGGGGATCCTGCGATGATGATGAAACAGGGTCAAGAGCAGGTCAAAGCGCCCGGATTTAAAAAGAAAAGCGCTCCGATAAAGCTTTCCAAACGCCAGACGAAAGACGCTCCGTCTGGAAATAATGTCGATTGGAATGCCCAGGCGATGGCGCTATGGAAAGACGGAAAATACACCGATCCCAACGAAGCCAAAAACTACTGGGACAGAGCCATTGCGGCCAATCCCAAGGTCCCCGAAGCCTACAACAACAGAGGACTGGCGTTTTATAATTTGAAACGTTATCAAGATGCCATCAAGGATTTCAGCCAATCCATCCGCATGAAGCCGGGGTATGCCGAGGCGTTCAATAACCGCGGCAATGCTTACTACGAGCTGGATCAGTATGAAAAGGCACGGGCTGATTTTGATCAAAGTATTCAGATCAAACCGAAATATTCCAAGGCGCATATGAATCGTGGCCTGGTTTACTTTCAGATGGAAAACATTGATCAGGCCTGCAAGGATTTTAAGAGCGCATGTGACCTGGGTGAGTGTGAAGGGTTGCAGTGGATCACGAAAAACGGTTCTTGCAAGTAATGGTTCTTTTTTTCAAGAACCACCTATTAGCGTGGAGGAGAACAATGGCATACGCCAATGGTTATTTTAAAAATGGTTTCAAGACCCCATCCAAGCCTTGCTAAGGATCATACCGCGGTATGCAGGTAACGCTCCACAGCGACCAATCACCATTGGGCCTGGGCACGGTTTCTGAAATTTTGGATTCGATTTCTTTCCTTTGTTCTGGTTTTAGCGTGAGGCGGTCTAATTTTTTATCGACATGGACCCAAAACAACCCTTGATGGAATGCTCTCATATCCCGCGCTTTGGAATTTAACATGCGCTCTTTAATGCTGCCGAGTTGCCTGGCAAAGCGCATCTTGTTTTTTCCCGCGGGTTGATAATCTCCCACCAGAACAGCGACGAGACTGCGCCCCTTGCCATTTTTCCCGGTTTCAGAATTTTGCTTTTCCCATCTCACATCCATTTTTTCACTTCGTCCGCATGAATGCCGATGATAGCGTCTTTGATCTTATGATCTTAGCTCGGTTTAAGACCAAAGCCTTTACGTCGGTGATTGACTAAACCTGGCTGCTTATTTTAAAATCACGACCTACAGGACCACGTAGCGATCGCTTTTTTCGATGAGATCGGCATTTTTTGCCTGGGTGGCAAAGTCTTTAAATCCCAGACCGGGAACATCGCCCTTGAGTTTCAAGCCCCGAAAACTCACATCACACAGCGTCATCTTGGCTTTGCCGACCAGTTTTTTAAAATCCGAAGACTGCGTCAGAAGCACACCTTTACCCGTAAAAAATATTTCAACCTCTTTGCCTTTTTTATGCGCGGCCTTGGTTAAATTGATCACATAATCGAGGTGTTTATCCGAGCTGACCAGGATTCCCAATTTTTCAGCCATAACGCGTTTTCCTTTCATCTCGCTTTTGAGTCGTAAATCCGGATCTAAATCCAGCGGGTTACCACCAGCTTATCACCTTATCATTGGAAAAAATTTCATCGACGAGCTTGGACCAGTCACCATCATTTTGGAATTCATAAAGCGCGGTCACCTCTGTTTTGTCCCCGTTGGTTGCCCCCTGCATCAGTTTTTCGATGGTGGCATCAGGCCGGGTTCTTAGAATATGAAGTATTTTCATTTCAGATGCCTCCTTAAAATGGAATAACGAGATCGGCTTTTTGCAGCATTTCTCCGATCTCTTCAATAGATGCGTATTTGAAACCGTATTTTTCAACATTGACTTTGTTGTTTGAATAGCGTTCCCCCTCCATCTCATCGAGGAACTCCATATTGTCTTTATAGGCTTCATCCATATTGGCAATTTCTTCATTCACCACAAACATCTGCACCCAGGTATTGTAAAGCAGCATACCCAGACTCGAGCGCAGCCCTTCATATTGTTTCTCCTTGTCATTAACAAGCACAGCGACGGTTTTCATTTTTTAGTCCCCTTGATTTACTGTTTTTAAGTCATCCCACAAAATAATAATCTAAAATTGCGAACCGTTAGAATATCACATCGTGATATATTTTTATCCCACTTTGTAGTATATATTGTCAATAAAAAAATCCGCCTAAATAAGATGCCGGTTTAAAAATTCACACACCTCATCTTGATTGGGTCATTTGAAAATCTGGCCTGGGCTTTGTCGCAGTCGGATGGAAAAGAATCGTATTCAGGTTGGTAAAATGCCGTATTTTCTATCTGAGGCCGGATATTTCAGGGCTGTTCCGCCTGTACATCCTGTATCAAAGCGTCGGCAATCATGGAACTTAGAAATCTAACCTCCACATCCATTTTGTAATGCGTGTTTAAATTTTCCAGCTGGGCGTGACAGTTCTCACATGCAGTGGCCAAAATGCGGGCACCGGTCTGGTTGACCTGATCGACCTTCACTCTGGCGGATTTCATGCGAAAATCCAGTGTATCTTCCCCCATGGCAACCAGTCCACCGCCGCCGCCACAGCACCAGTTGTAGCGCGGATCATCGGTGAGCTCTCTGAAATCACCCGTCAGATGTTTCAGAATATAGCGCGGTTCATCCATTACGCCGGCGTTGCGCGCGATCTGACAGGGATCATGGTAGGTGACGGCTCCGTCCAGCTTATTTTTATCGAGCTTGATGCGCCCTTCCCGGATATAGCGCGCATGAACCTCGGTAATCGAGCTGACCTTAAACGGCTGCTCTCCGGTGAGCTGTTTCATCACCCGGTATGCCGTCCCGCATTCGCAAATGCAGACCTCTTTAACCTTGAGTCGTTTGGCCTCATTGACAATCCGATCCAGGATCAGCTTGGTCTTGGTGGGATCACCCACAAAGGCACCGAAGTTAACGGCTTCAAAGAAACTCAGGGTCCAGTTTTCGCGGGCTGCATTGAAAATGGCGGCCGCCGGAATGATCGAATGGGCTCCGGCCAAAGCGACATAAAGCAGATCCGCCCCCTCCACATCCACCGGAATGGCAGTCTCGCCGGCTTCCGTTTTCCATTTTGCAACCACTTCGCTCTCAAGTCTTTTGATACCTTGCAAAAAATTTTCTTTGAACAACTCGATGGATTTTCCCTTTTCAATTGAGGTATCTGCCAGCAGCGTGAGGATTTCAGGTTCGGATTCGGCGCCAACCAGCAACAGCTTGGCGATGGACATCAGCATCTGGGTGTCGATCCCGAACGGACAATACACCATGCAGCGCCGGCAGCCCGTGCAGGAGTATGCCGCGTCATAGAGTTCATCGAGGGCCATTTCACTGAGCTCTTTGGCCTCACCCACTGACGGCCAGACTTTTCCGCGACCCTTAAAATATTTCTTATAAAGCCGCCGGACAATTTCTCCCCGATACGCTGCAATGTATTTAACCTGCCCCATGGAAGCATGTACATGGCAGGCTTCGGTGCATACGCCGCAGCGCGTGCAGGTTTCGAGATAAAACCGCATGGCTTCATTTAGTTTGCCCTGAAAAAGTTTGAGCAAATCATCACGTGTTTTCGCATCCATCATCACAATTCCCCTAATCAATCATGTTGTTTTACCACGAATCAGCACCCCGGCCCAAAAGTTCAAGTTTAACTCTTGCGCCGCTGGCTTCTCGCTACTGGCTGCTGGCTGACAATCAGCAACGCCTTGCCAGGGGCCAGACGCCAGAAAACAGTAGCCGCTAACCCCGTCTGAGCTTGTTCATCGGCAACGACAAAAACGAGTGCATCAGCTGGCTGAACGGGAAAAACATTAAAAATAAATTGGCAAAAAATACATGCAACACCAGCATAAACGAATGGCCCGTATCGGTCACCTCGGCCGGCAAATAGGGCCTGAAATATAAGAGACTCGAAAGGTATTCCCGATATTGCTCAACGCTTAACTCCTCATAGAGGTACCACCTTCGCGCCCAATCCATCTGGCTGCCAAAAAGAACCACCAGAAATAGCAGGATTAATAGGTAGTAATCCTCCGGAACCGAAAGTTCCCGCACCGGTGAAATAAAACGACGAAATAAAAAATAGAGCAGTGCAATCGATGCGATCAGCCCGACAAACCCCTGGCCCAGAAAAATCTCGTGGGGAATTAATTGGAGCGTTTCGATTTCACCAAACAATTCCAGATGACCGATAATCAGCAGCAATATACAGATGTGAAAGGCCATTAAAAATACCCACAGCATCGGTTTATGCCTGCGGACGGTGGGAAACAGAAACGTGTCGTGCAAGGCCCATAGCCATCTGGGTTTTTTCTCAGGATAAACCTGAAGCGTGGCCGGATGGCTGGGCTCTCTGAAGATTTTTATCAGCCGGACTGCGGTGCCGATAAAAAAAGTGGCAAAGGCCACATAGACCATCGGCACCAGGATAATATAGTACAGCGTTTGCAAAGCGACCTCCTGTCGGATTTTACGATGATCGTTTTAGGCGTTGCGTTTGATATAGAATCTTATAACATCATCATCTTGTTCGGTTTTTAATATTTCGTTTCCGCTGGTCCTGGCCCAGGCCGGAAAGTCCGTCAGCGAGCCCGGATCCGTGGACTGCGCCTCTATTACCTGACCGATCTCAACTTCTTTAATGCCTTTGCTGACTTTTACAACCGGCATCGGGCATGGCAACCCTTTCAAATCAAATACCTTATCAACTTTAATGTCATTACTCATTTTAATTCTCCTGTTCCGGCTTCACCGGTATGTTTAGGTTGTTTTTTTGAAATTCTTCCGAAATAAATCAAAATAGTTTGAATTGACCGCTGACTAGATAAAAAGTTGTACTTTGCTGCTGGCAGCCTCTTCTAAAAATTTAGCGACACCGCAGAACTCTATATTTTTGTAGTCAATCATTTCCTCGCGTTTAAATCCCATCAAATCCATAGACATCTCACAGACGAAGATCCGCACACCCAATTCCTCAGCCATTGCAAGCATCTGCTCCAGGGACGCCACATTCTTCTTTTTCATAAGCGATTTCATCATGGCCGTACCCATGCCGCCCATGTTCATCTTGGACAACTTGGTCTCGGTGGTACCTTTGGGCAACATCGTGCCGAACATCTTGCTCATGATATCTTTACCACCAACGCTTTTGGCCTTGTCCCTGAGCATCGGTGTGCCCCAGAAAGTGAAAAACATGACCGCATCCATCCCCATGGCGACCGCTCCCGTAGCAATGACGAAAGATGCCAGCACCTTGTCCAGATCACCGCTGAAAACGACCAGGGAGCACTTGTCTTCCGGGACCTTTTTTTTCAGGGCATCCAATTGGGATTTGAATTCCGTAAATTGATTTTCAATATTTTGCATATCCATGATTTACCTCCTTATGTTAGGGCCTAAACTATTTTTTTGATAAATTGATCCAGGCCGTTAAAATCACAACTGGTTTATACTATGAACCTTTTATGCCAAAATAACCGGATTCAGGCTTTATTGATTTGATTTCGCAATCGGAAGCGCCCTTCAGATAATAAAAAGCTTTATCATCAGACCATCATCTCTTTGACGGCCTCCATGGAAGCTTTGAGAATATCCAGATTCGTTAGAACAGCCTTACGCTGATCGGGAGCCATCTGGAGCAGTACTTCATAATGTATGCCTTTAAGAAACCTATTGATATCATTTATCTTTTCTTGGCCTTCAGCGGACAGGCTAAGCAAACTGATCCGGGAGTCCTCCGGGTCTTTGATGCGCTGAATTAATTTTTTCTTGATCAATCCATCGACTATTTTTGACACCCGGCTTTTGACCACATTCATTTTATGCGCAAGGCCTTTGGCAGTCAGATAGCGTTCGTCGCCAAATAGCATCAGACATCTGAATTCCGCATCAGGCAGTCCAAACCGCTCGCATTGATACTGCATACGCTCCTGGCAGCACTGAAACAATTTCATTATAAGTTCCTGAAATTGCTTTAATTGATAATCGGGAACCTCTAAAACAGGTGCGGCGACATCTTTTTCGACGATTTGGTTCATAGCGTGAACTATAACAAATAAAAATGAGGTGTCAAGGGTTTTTTGTCATTTTTTTTAAAATTAATTCTTTCGTTGCGCGTTACGGGTTCCGAGTTGCGGGTCATGGGCGGTTGGGTTTCGTTTTCAATATGTTAACTCGGAAAACGAAACGCGTAACCCGCAACGTTTACATTTTGACATTCCAGAATCCCATCATTCCAACATTCCATGAAAGTGAAATAAACCGTGAGTATTTAAAAGATATTTAATCTTCCCGTCGCGGTGGGATAGAATTTACGAGATGTTTATAATTTACTTTCATGCGATTATATACTATAATCTAAGTAATTTAAGAAAAGGACATTTATTGCAAAGACCATAGCAGGATAACCTGCCATTGGAGGACCGCCCCGTTTTTACAAGGAGAAACACATGCAAAAAACACCACGATCGGCTTTAATCCTCTTTTTGATGATTCCGAGCCTGATGATCATATCAGCCTGCTCAAAAGGAGGCACTACTGTAAAGAAGGAATCCAGGGTCGAAATCGGTGAGGCTGATCCCAACATCTCGAAATCATTCGAAGATGAAGGCGCCAAAGAACCTGAAATAAAAGAAGTTGAAATAAAGGAAGCGCCAAGAACACCGGCTCAGGAAGAGGCGTTACGGGCGGCCAAGATCAAGTTTATGTACGAAGATATCTATTTTAAGAAGGGCAGTTACCGTTTGCAGCCCGAAGCGCTTTCAATTTTAAAACGCAAGGCCGAATTTTTAAAAAAATACCCGGAGATCGCGGTCATCATCGAAGGCCACACCGATGAGCGCGGTTCCCGCGAAAAGAATATCGCTTTTGGAGATCGCCGTGCAGGCGCCGTAAAGTCCTTTTTAATCCGCGAGGGGATTGAACGCCACCGTCTCATACCGGTCAGCTTCGGTAGAGAACGCCCGATTGATACCGGAAAAACCGAAAAGGACCGGGCAAAGAACAGACGGGTGCATTTCGTCATCAAAGAATAGCCGCTATTTCACCTCACAAGATAAGGCCGCCGGATCGGCAGTTCTTAGGTTCTTTGGAACAACGGCGTGTTGGCGTGTTGAAAATTGAGACCCCTTCCTAACTTTCGCAGATTCCTTCTTGATTTGCGCTTAATTCTTAGATAAATCCAGAATATTTTAGCCTCCCAACTTGAATTAACTTAAATTGAGCGTTTCATATTTTAAAAATTGAGAAGCGAACTGAAAATTGCGGTGCGGGAACTCATTGAGCATGTCTTCCGGTCAGGAGACCTAATGTTTGAGTTTCAGGGTTCCATCCGTCCGGTCGACGGGATCCGCGCGCATCAAAAAATTCAAACTTCACGTCCAGATACCTATCAGCCCGAAGTTTCGATTTCCCACCAGGTTGAAACGGACCGGTTTCGCCTCATTATCGGTGGCCGCATCGACGGTGTTTATGTCGAACCGGATCGAACCATCATTGAAGAAATAAAAACCACCACGCGAAATCCGGATTATTTTGAAAAAAATCAGCCGCCAATCCACTGGGCGCAGGCCAAAACATACGCCTATATTTATGGGCGCCAGCAGGGCCTGAAAGAAATTATGGCCCAGCTGACCTATTACCAGATCGATACCGGCGAAGTCCGCAAGTTCAAACACACTTTCAGCATTCCAGAACTAGAGATTTTTTTTGAGGATCTCATCGCGCGGTATCTTGAATGGGCCCTAATGATCATCGATTGGTCCCGGCAGCGCAATGATTCCATACAGGATTTGGACTTTCCCTTTGTGACCTACCGCCCCGGTCAGGACAAAATGGCTCGGGAAGCATACCGTGCAATGTGCGATCACAGCCAGTTGCTTGTTGAGGCGACGACCGGTATTGGCAAAACGATCGCTGTGCTCTATCCGGCAGTTAAATCCATGGCTGAAGGGGTGAATCAAAAGATTTTTTACCTTACCGCCCGGACCACCGGACGGATTGCGGCGGAAAAGGCCTTGGATGAATTACGGGCCAAAGGCTTACGATTAAAATCGGTCACCCTGACGGCTAAGGACAAAATCTGTTTTTGCCCCGATAGTGCCTGCAATCCGGAAGAGTGTGAATATGCCCGGGGCCACTTTGACCGTATCAACGACGCTGTCAAAGCCATCTTTGCCAGGGACGCTTTTACCCGCGAGCAGATTGCTGAAACTGCCCGGACCTATCGCGTGTGCCCGTTTGAGTTTTCCCTGGACCTCTCTCGCTGGGCAGACTGCATCATCTGTGATTATAATTATGTCTTTGACCCGCGGGTATATTTGCGCCGATTTTTCCAGGAGGAAAACGGCGATTACATCTTTTTAATCGATGAAGCCCATAATCTGGTCGACCGCTCCCGGGAAATGTTTTCGGCGGAGATCTTCAAACAACCGGTTTTGGATGTTCGCCGGCAGCTAAAAGATAAATTACCGCATATTTTTAAAAGCCTCGGACGGATTAACGCGTGGCTGGTTAAGGCCCGAAAAAAATGTGCAGAATCATCCAATCCGCTGGCAGAAAAAGATCCGCCAGAGGACCTGATACCGCTACTCAAAGGATTTCTTTTCATCACCGAGCGCTGGCTTGTTCAAAATATTAAGACAGCGTTCCGCGAGAGTTTACTCGATCTGTATTTTGCCGTATCCGGATTCATCAGAGTTGCTGATCAGTATGATGAATGCTACACAACCTGTTATGAAAAAATGGGTAAGGACCTCAAACTCAAGCTGTTCTGTATTGACCCTTCAATCCATCTCGAAAAGGCCATGAACCGATGTCAGGGGGCGATATTTTTTTCAGCTACCATGACCCCGATGGATTATTTCAAACAAATATTGGGCTGTGATCAAAGCGCCCATCACTTGATTCTGCATTCACCTTTTCCCGGAGAAAATCTGGGCCTGTTCATTTCCGATCGAATTTCAACCTATTATCGCCATCGGGATCAAACCGCAGAGCAGGTAACCCGGGTCATTTCTACCCTGATCGGGCAAAAAAAAGGAAATTATCTGCTTTATTTTCCTTCATATGTATACATGCGCAAAATTTATCAATCGTATACAGCCCGATGCCCGCAAACTGAAACCGTACTGCAAGAACCCAGCATGGCGGAATCCGAAAGAGATCAGTTTTTAAGGCGTTTTTCTCGCGACAACCCGCAAACACTGGTTGGGTTTGCCGTCATGGGCGGAATTTTTGGTGAGGGAATCGATCTGGTTGGCAGGCGCCTTATGGGAGCGGCGATCGTCGGAGTGGGTCTGCCCGGCATCAGCCTCGAAAGAGAATTGATCAAGGAATATTTTACCAATGCCCTGGGCGCAGGATATGAGTATGCCTATCTTTTCCCCGGCATAAACCGGGTGCTGCAGGCTGCAGGCCGCGTGATCCGCACGGAACATGATCGCGGTGTAATTCTATTAATCGACCAACGCTATTCCCGCTTTCAATATAAATCATTGCTGCGAGAAGAATGGGACCCGATCTGGGTGCAGGACACCCGCCAGCTGGCCGCTGGACTGCAGAAGTTCTGGAAACAAAACAGTTCACCGCAGAGACGCAGAGAGCGCAGAGATTGAAATTCCTTTTGATTTGCCGCTGAGAGGGCGGCAAATCAAAAACAAATCTGCCCTGCGGGCAAACTAACGACGTGCAACCATCCAACAATTTGATTCTTCAAAAGATTGCACCGCTAAAATCTTCTGCCAAGAAGTGGCTGAAGATTTTCATTTGCTGTCCTCTCAACAGCAAATGAAAAATATCTTTTCTCAGCGACCTTTGCGTCTCTGCGGTGAACCCAAAAGCCACAATCAGCGTTTATAGGTGCCCATCAGCTGGGCTTCGGACAGGATATGACCTTGCATGGCTTCAACCAGCTGGTCCTTGGTGACGCCGCTGTCCAGACTGAGCTCGGTATCCAGAGCATAAAGCTTAAAATAATATCGATGCGTACCTCCGGGCGGACACGGTCCGCCGTAACCCAATCTTCGAAAATCATTGGTGCCATGTCGGGCGCCGTTTTCCAGAGTTGCATCCGAAGATATTTCGGCCGGCAATCCGCTTGCGCTGGATGGAATATTAAACAGCACCCAGTGCACCCAGGTGCCCATAGGCGCGTCGGGGTCATCGCAAATCAGCGCAAGGCTTTCGGCGGCATCTGGAACACCGCTCCATGATAAATCCGGGGAAACATCCGGACCGTCGCAAGTATATCGGGTTGGAATCATTTCACCTTCCGAAAATGCCGTGCTGCTTATTTCGAGTGCCATTTTTTTACCTCCTGCCGTTATGGGTTGGATTGGGAAATACAAAGCAGGCTTTATAAATCAGCTCTGAAGGTGTCTTTTTAAAGCGCATCCGCCAGGCACCGCCCTGCCCACGAACGTTTGACACCAGGCGGAATTGAGAATATACTTTAGTTTACAGGAGGGGTAAATGAAATTTTTTATCATCACCGCATGCATCCTGCTGGCGGGCGTTTTAAGTTCGAGTCTCATCGCCGGGCAGGTTTACACATGGACCGATGAAAATGGAAATCTGCATCTAACCGATACGCCGCCGCCCCCGGAGTCCAAAATTAAAGACACCCTTGAGTATGAAGAAAAAACCGCTTCTGAAATTCAGGAATTTCAGAAGCGTAAAGAAAAGCGTGCCGAAGAACGGGAGCAAGAAAAAAGGGCAGAAAGTGTCGAAGAAGCAAAACGGCAGGCCCGCCAGGCGGATGAGCGCGCCCAAAAAGCTGTCGAGCAAGCAGAACAAATTACCAGGGATACTGAAACATACATCAGACGGCTGTCGTCAACCAAAGAAAAAAGAAAACAATTTAGAAAAAAAATCCAAAGAGAAACTCAACGCATTCAAGCGGCACAGGACCGCGCCAGAAAGGCATTACAAGATGCCGCAGTAGCCGCGGAAGAAGCGCGTTTAGCCGAAGAGGAACTCAAAAAACCCCAAAAGGCACAGGCGCAATAAAAATCTTTCAATCCAGCCCCCCTTTTAATGCTTCTCCACAATATCTTTAATCACATCCAGCAGCGGCGGTTTCAGCGTCCGCCACTTCGGTTCTATTGCCCGGCCCTCATGCCAGGTAAATTCTACCACATCATATTTTTCAGAAATAATATGTTCGTTTCTTTCTCCGTAAGCAGTCTCGGGATAGTATTCGATAAACAGCATACGATGCGGTTTAATGTTGAACTGCTGGGTGACATTGGTGGCGATATGGCCCGTGCAACTGCGCACCGACATCCGGCTTTCCGGAATATCGGATACAACAACGATGACCGACCTTAGATGGGACAGGCTTTCAACCTTCTCCTTTTCGAGGTCATATATGCGCAGCCGGCATTCACCGCTTGCCAGGCGCAGCTCGCCACCCCAGCCTTCCCATGAAAAAATATCGTCGTAAATGAGCATGCTCGGCTCCCTGCCCCACCTTTGGAAGATGTCAGCGACTAAATGAGGGCTTCCGCTGTCTCGCTGCAATCCCCTGCGAAAGGTTTCTTGGCTGTTGCCTTGCTGAGCGGAATATACTATAGTCCGGTCAAAATTAATAACCGGCTTCCATGCGCCCGACGTTTTTCTTTGCGGATGGGCACTTGAGGGAATATATACTGAATACTGATGGCAAACAACCCTAATTTAATCCACCGCCTTGACTTTGATGCCAAGGAATTCATTCTCGTTGCTACCGCACACGTATCCAAGGAGAGCGTCCAGCTGGTCAAAACGGTAGTGGAGGAAGAAAATCCGGATACGGTCTGCGTCGAACTTTGCCAGTCCAGATACCAGGCCATCCAACAAAAAGACCGCTGGCAGGATACGGATATCGTCAAAGTTGTTAAAGAAAAAAAATCATTTCTACTCCTGTCCAATCTGCTGCTGGCATCATTTCAAAAACGAATTGCCAAACAGTTTGATATCAAGCCGGGACAGGAGATGATCGCTGCAATAGAAACCGCCGAAACAGTGGGCGCCCAAATCCATCTTGCCGACAGAGACATCCGCACTACCCTTTCCAGAACCTGGCGGGTTATGGGATTCTGGAGCAAAATTAAACTGATGTTTCAGCTGATGCTTTCGCTGGGTCAGGTCGAGGAAATCAAGGAAGAAGATATTGAAAGGATGAAGCAGCAAGATGTCCTGGAAGCGCTTCTATCTGAAGTCGGCAAATCGCTTCCGACTTTAAAAACCATCCTGATCGATGAAAGGGATCAATATCTGGCTGAAAAAATTCGATCTGCCCCCGGGAAAAAAGTTGTAGCCGTTGTAGGCGCCGGCCATATTCCCGGAATTAAGCGATACTGGAAAGCTGACATCGACATTCGTGCACTGGAACAGTTACCGCCCAAAGCCAAATCAATCGGTATTATTAAATGGTTGATCCCGGCTGTAATTGTAGGACTGTTTGTCGCCGGATTTTTTTATGGCGGCGCAAAGGCGGGAACTGACATGATCGTCTGGTGGATCCTGGCTAACGGACTGTTGGCCGGGGTTGGAGCGATCATAGCGCTGGCCCATCCAGCCACGATTTTGTCTTCCATACTGGCCGCACCCCTTACTTCGCTAAACCCCATGATCGCCGCAGGGTGGGTGTCGGGCCTCGTGGAGGCCTTTTCAAGAAAGCCCAAAGTAAAAGATTTAGAAAACCTGCCGGATGATATCCTGTCGATTAAAGGATTTTGGAAAAACAATGTAACCCGAATCCTTCTTGTGGTGGTATTTACCAATCTCGGAAGCTCCCTGGGAACCTTCGTCGCCTTTCCGGTTATTGTAAAGGTGTTGCTGGGGGTCTCCCAGTAACCAGAAGTCAGATGACAGATGTCAGCGGACAGATGAAAATCGGAGAGCATGGCAGCCCTCTGCCGCCGCCAGAAACCAGCAGTTCTTTTTCAGCCGTTTGTTATCTGTCCCCTGTCTTCTGACATCTGAAACCAAAACTCCGGACAGATTTATGGACCATCGGACGCATCGGAATATGACCTCCGCACGCAAGGGGTACGGTATTTTGGTCATATCCGCCTGGATTCTTCTGGCAGTCGCCTGCGGCGGTCCGTCCATCCGTTCCGACACAGCACCCGTGGCAAAAAAGCCCTACCTGCCCCGAATGGGCTTTAGCATTCAGGTCGGTGCCTTTTCCAATATCGACAATGCCGTCCGCCTGACCGCATCGTTACAGCAACGCGGAATTAACGCCTATCATTTCTTACACAGTTCCGGACTGTACAAGGTGCGCTTCGCCAACTATCAAACCCGCACCGCTGCCCGCAAGCACGCCGAGGACCTTAAACACAAAGGAATCATCGAAGCATATTATATTGTTGCTCCACAAGACGCTGCCGCTGCAAAAGATCAGTACGGCAGCGATGAGGAACTCAGAGAAGCGATTGTAAAAACCGCCAACCGCTATGTCGGCGTGCCGTATCGGTGGGGCGGAGAATCCCCCCGCACGGGATTTGACTGCAGTGGGCTGACCATGGTTGTTTATCAAATTAACGGGCTGAATTTGCCGCGGTCATCCAGACAGCAATGGAAGGCGGGGATATCGATTAATCGTCGCCAGCTGCGCAAGGGCGACCTGGTATTCTTTGCCACGAGGGGTGGCAGAAAAGTTTCCCACGTCGGGATTTATACGGGCGGTGGTAAATTTTTGCATGCACCCGGCAGGGGTCGCCGAATTCAAACCACTTCTCTGTCCAGTAAATATTACCGAGCCCGCTACGTGGGGGCTCGGTCCTACCTCTGATGATGTTATTTGTTATTTGTTAATCGTTATTAGAAGTGGTTTCAAAACCCCATCTAAGGCTCCCGCCGGCGGCGGGACTGTGCTTTCCCGATCGGCCTGACGCTTGATGCATACCCTAATTTTTTTTAGATCAGATATGTAATCCCGCTTCAGCGGGACCCTTGGACCTGATCTGAGGTTTTGAAACCACTTCTAGTAGAACCAGACAGATATCGGGGTTTTTAGAAAAAACGAATAACCAATAACCATTCGGCGCTGACATCTTTAACAACTGAAGGAATTGATGAAATAACCCAACTATTTAATTGCTGGTAAGATTTTGACTATGGTGCGCCGAACGGTTTGTCCGTTATCCAGCGTGAATACCTTTTTAACCGTTTTCAAACGGCCTTCTGCAAACATCTGGATACAATTTGGATATAACTCCCATTCAAGCGCCAGACCTCTTTTCCGAATTGAATCAATCGTATCTTCATCGGAAATCGGGAAGGCCCGCTGATCGATTATCGGCCCGGTATCTTCACCGTAATCAATAAAATGAACCGTGCATCCGCCGACCTTACAACCATAACGAAAGGTGTCGCCGTATCCGTCTACGCCTGGAAATGCAGGAAGTAAGGCCGGATGAATGTTCATGATGCGGGGATTTTTATGATCCCGATTGACTCGATCGATGAAATAAGGGGACAGATTTCTCATGAAACCGGCCAAAACCAGCAGGTCAAAGGGATAGGGTTCCATCTCTTTTAGCAGCTTCGATTCGACAATCGCCCGTGTTGTTATAAAGTATTGTAGGCTGTCCGAATCACCGCTGCCATGAACGATGGATTGCTTTGAAATAAGTTCATCAAGGTCAAAATCATCCGGCAGGCTTGTCTTGGATGGGTCCTTCTTAAACTGACGGATAATCGCAGGGTAATCAACGACAAAGTAGGGAATATTGTATTTGGCAGCTCTCTTAAGGCCATCGGCTTTGGGGTTATCTGATCCGACAAATGTCAACTGCCCGCTGATATCACCTTTTTCACAGGCATCGATAATAGCCTGCAGGTTTGATCCGCCTCCGGAAATAAGGGCCCCGATATGAATTTTTGCTCCCATTCTTAAAGCCTTTCCACCACCTTGATTTGCAGAATTTTATAAAGACAGAATCAGGTTTGACGTCGCTGTTTTGAAGCGATTTGGCCGGTGTACTGAATCATAAAGTTGCCAAAAACTTTAGTCTAAATCAATGTTAAAATTTCAGATCGCCGATTGACACCGATTCCGAGTTTCACTATAACCGTCTTCAATTTTGATAATGACGGAGATGGCATATGGCTGTGCCGCTTTGAAGACATCTTTCAGCGCAAACGGCAGTTTGCCCGGGAGGACCGGCCAAGGTTGACATTATAAATGCATATAACTATTATTGAATAATTGTTTAATTTCGACAAGGAAAGGATAAAAAATCATGGCAGAAGGCATCATGGAAGTCGATGACGGAAATTTTGAAACTGAAGTTTTGCAAAACGACAAGCCGGTAATGGTGGATTTTTGGGCCCCTTGGTGCGGCCCGTGCAAAGCAATTGCTCCCATGGTTGAAGATCTCGCAAACACTTTCGGCGAGCAAGTGAAGTTTGCGAAATGTAATGTTGACAACAGCCCTGTTACGCCAAGCAAATATGGTATAAAAGCCATACCCACACTCATATTTTTTAAAAATGGCGATGTGGTAGAGCAAATTACCGGAATGGTGGCAAAATCAAAATTGGAAGAAGCGTTAAACAAAGTTGTCTAACGGTTGAGACGGGTAAGTTTTTGAAGCTGCGGTCTATCAGGAAATCCGAGGGTTTAAAACCATGAGGTCAACATTCACCGTATGCCTGATCCTATTGGTGCTCATAACCGGATGTGCTTCGCTAGAGAACAGCATCGATAAACTTTTAGGAACCGATGAAGAGGACACGGCCGATCAACTCGCATGGGATGGGATGGATGCCTATGAAAGCGGAAAATATCGCAAGGCAATCGACAAATTCCAGAAAATTAAAGACTTTTATCCTTTTTCAAAATATGCCATCCTGGCAGAATTGAAGATCGCCGACGCGCATTATCAGCGTGAGGAGTACGAGGAAGCCATATTTGAATATGAAAATTTTGAAAGACTCCACCCACGCAACGAAGCCGTCCCCTATGTTATATACCAGATCGGCAGGTGTTATTTTGATCAAATCAATACGACCGACCGCGATCAGACATCAACCCGCAAGGCGCTTCAAGCGTTTCAACGCTTACAAAAACAGTTTCCCGATGATCAATATGCTCGCAGATCCGAGGAGCACATCAGCATAGCCCTAAAAAGCCTGGCCGGACATACCTATCGAATCGGACTGTTTTATTACAAGACCAAACACTATAAGGCCGCATTACATCGCTTTATGTCGATCATTTCAGACTACCCGGATGTTGGATATCACCAACAGGCAATTGAATACATTGCCAGGTGTGAAGCAGAAATCGCAGAAGAAAAGGCAGAGTAAAAAAGGCTTTACAGACGTTTTTTTTTGGTGTATTAGCCCATTCTTTACCTCAAATTGATGGAGAAATATCGATTTGAACGGGGCGTGTATGATTTATAAGGAGAACTCAAAATGTCAAAAGTATGTGAAATATGCGGCAAAAAACCCATGATCGGACATAACATAAGCCATGCGCATAATTTGACCAAGCGCCGATTTAATCCGAACCTGCAGCGCGTCCGGACCCTTTCTGACGGCCGGGTTAAAAAAATGATGGTCTGTACCAATTGCATTAAATCTGGCTATGTTGTCAAGGCACCCTAGCCGACCCGCTTCACCTCCTGTACATATTTAACCTTTTTAATAGCGGATACAATCTTATCTAAATGGGTGGTATCCTCCACGCTAATGGTAAAAAAACTGTCCACCATCTTGTTTTCCCGGGTTTCGGTTTTGGCATTTAGAATATTTGCACCGAATTTGCTGATATTGCCGACCACGTCGGCCAGCAATCCAACCCGATCCTGGGAAATGATGCGGATTTTCACCGGATATGTCTCCGTGACTTCCTGATTCCACTCCACCTCAATTTGCCGTTCGGGATTCAATCTCAGTGCGTTCAGGCAGTTAGTGCGGTGAATGGTTACGCCGTATCCCCGGGTAATGTATCCGATAATGGGATCTCCGGGGACCGGTTGACAGCATTTGCCAAATTTAATAAGGATGTCATCCACCCCTTTTACCAGTATCCCTGTTTTCGGTTTCCTCTTTCTAACCCGCTCCATCAATTTGTTGAAAATCGATTCATCGACTTCCTCTTCATCGACTCTGGGAGCGAACTTTCGCAGCACTTGCAGCGGCGTAACTTTGCCATAGCCCACACTGGCAATCAGGTCATCAACGGCCTTGAATCCGAATTGCTCGACAACCTGCATCATCTTTCCCGATTTGACCAGGGTGTTAAAATTCAGCCGTTCCTTTCGAAATGCCTTTTCGCACATTTCCCGGCCCAGGGTGAGACTGCGCTGGGTCTCCTGAACCTTGATCCAGTGCCTTATTTTTGAGCGCGCTTTTACGGTCTTGACAAAGTTCAGCCAATCCTTGCTTGGGTGATGGTTTTTGGAAGTGACGATTTCAACGATATCGCCGGTTTTCAGCCTGTAGGGCAGCGGCACCATCCGTCCGTTGACTTTGGCACCGGTACATTGATTGCCGACTTCGGAATGAATCAAATAGGCGAAATCGACCGGTGTGGCGCCCCGCGGCAGTGTTTTGACCTCGCCGCGGGGAGTAAACACGTAAACTTCATCGGGAAAGAGATCAATGCGGACATTCTCCATGAATTCGCCTGGATCCATGAAATTCTCCTGGTTTTCAACAAGGTTCTGGATCCAGGCAAATTTCCGGCTAATATTTTCATCGACGTTCCGGCCTTCTTTATAACCCCAGTGGGCGGCAATACCGGCTGTGGCAACTTGATCCATCTCCCAGGTGCGGATCTGAATCTCAATACGCTCCCCAACCGGTCCGATAACCGTGGTATGCAGGGACTGGTACATATTGGTCTTGGGGCGCCCGATGTAGTCTTTAAACTTATGATCGATGGGCTTCCATAGCGAATGGATGTGGCCCAGCGCCTCGTAGCACTGTGGCACTGAAGCAAGAATGATTCTAAAAGCAATGATGTCATAGATTTCTTCAAAAGGAAGGTTTTGGGAAATCATTTTGTTGTAAATGCTGTAAAAATTTTTACTCCGGCCCAGCACTTCGCACTTCAAATTGGCTGCATCCATCACGTTTTTGATGTAGCCTTTGACCGTCTCGATGTATTTTTCACGCTCGACCTTGGATTTGCTGACAGCGTTTTCTATTTTGGCGAACTCGTCCGGCAGAACATACCTGAAGGAGGATTCTTCGAGTTCATTTTTCATCCAGTAAATGCCAAGGCGGGCTGCGATGGGTGCATAGATATCAAGGGTTTCCCGGGCAATTTCTCTCCGTTTTTCGGGGGTGTGAAATTGCAGGGTGCGCATATTGTGCAACCGGTCGGCCAGTTTGATCAGAATAACCCGGATATCGTCCGCCATCGCCAAAAACATCTTGCGGATGCTTTCGGCCTGCCGGGCCCGGGAACTGCCAAAGGAAAGACTGCCAAGTTTGGAGACCCCGGATACGATATGCATAACTTCGGGGCCAAACAGCGTTTTAATTTCTTTTGGCGTCGCAGGGGTATCCTCGATGACGTCATGTAAAATGCCGGCAGCCACGCTTTCCGGGTCCAATTTCATATCAGCGAGAATCCCGGCCACCTCAAGCGGATGAGACAGGTAAGGTTCTCCCGAAAGCCGCACCTGGCCTTCGTGAACCCGCGCGGAATAAATATACGCCCGTTCAATGATATCCAGGTCGGCATCAGCTGCGTAGTCGGTAACCTTATCGACTATATCATTAATCCGGATCAATGCAGGTAGTTTGTTATTGGTTATTGGTTTTTGGTTATTGGTACAAATTAAAAAATGCTGCTGGCAGCTGGCCGACCCAGAGACAAGCAGTCAGGAACCAGTAACCAGAATCCAGTTGCCCGTCGCCAGATTAGTAGGCTTTTGCGAATACCACCTGACTATCGCTGGCCTTGCCGCAACAAATACAGCGCCCTTTGACGTTTTCGTTTTCAAACGGAATGCAGCGGATGGTCACAGCAAGATCTTCCTTTAGTTTTGATTCGCATTCATCCGAGCCGCACCAGCCGGAAAGGGCAAAGCCCCCGTGAATTTCGGTTTTTTTCTCATTCCGAGCTGTAAAAAATTCATAAAACGTCTTTTTATCTTGAATGTCAAGGGTGTGCTCCTCGCGATATGCCAGGGCTCGCTGGAATATGCCGTCCTGGATTTCATCCAGAATTTCAGTTATTTGAGCCACAAATTGATCCCGGTTGAAGGCGCTTTTTTCATTGGGCGCTTTGTCCCGTCGCCCGACAAAAACCGAGTTTTCGGCAATATCCCGGGGCCCGATCTCCACCCTCAAGGGAATCCCTTTTTTAATCCAATCCCATCCGCGGGCACCCCCGATTTCGCGATCATCAATCTCCACAACGATGCGGCGATGGTGGTAGTGTTTATCCGCCAACTCCCGGGCCAGCTTCGTGCAAAAATCCATTACCCGTTCCCGATCTTCAGGCTTTCGGATGATGGGCAACAGCACGACATGAGCAGAGGCAACCTTGGGCGGCAAAATGATGCCATCATCATCACCGTGGCTCATAATAAGCCCACCGATCAATCTGGTGGAGGTGCCCCATGAAGTCGTCCAGGCATATTCTTCGGTTTCGGCCGCCGATTGAAACTTAATCTCTGAAGCCCGGGCAAAATTTTGTCCCAGAAAATGCGAAGTTCCGGCCTGCAGCGCCTTCCGATCCTGCATCATGGCTTCGATGCTCAGCGTATCGACCGCCCCCGGGAACCTTTCCGAAGGTGACTTGCGCCCCCGGATAACCGGCATGGCCAGGTATTCTTCGGCGCAGGTCGTATAAACATCCAGCATCATCTGGGTGCGCTCTAATGCCTCCTCGGCCGTTGCGTGTACGGTGTGGCCCTCCTGCCACAAAAATTCACTGGTCCTTAAAAATATCCGCGTCCGCATTTCCCAGCGCACCACATTGGCCCACTGGTTTATGAGTATCGGCAAATCGCGATAGCTGCTGACCCATTTGGAAAATGAATCTCCGATAATGGTCTCAGATGTCGGGCGCACGACCAGAGGTTCCGCCAGCCGGCCGGCAGGTTCAAGACCGCCACTGATACCCTTTTCCAGCCGATGGTGGGTAACCACGGCGCATTCCTTTGCAAAGCCCTCAACATGTTCGGCCTCTTTTTCAAGGAAACTTAAAGGGATAAAAAGGGGGAAATAGGCGTTTTGAACCCCGGTCGCCTTGAACAAATTATCCATGGCCTGCATGATGTTCTCCCACAGGGCGTAGCCCCAGGGTTTGATCACCATACAACCCCTGACCGGTGACCGCTCCGCCATATCGGATGCTTTAATTACCTGCTGATACCATTCCGGATAATCTTCAGCCCGTGTCGGTGAAATCGCTGTCTTGACCTGCTTTGCCATGCTATGCCTTTCGCTAGTTCTCAGAATCTGTATCCATATTTTTGACATGCTCGCGCACTTCGTGCAATAGAACATCCACCAGTTTCTCCTGTGCAAATTTTTTAACAACCTTTCCTTTCCGAAAAAGGACCCCATCGCCATCCCCACCGGCAATGCCGATGTCCACCTCTTTGGCTTCTCCCGGTCCGTTGACCACACAGCCCATGATTGCAATCTTAATCGGCTCGGCGGTGGTCATCAACGCTTTTTCAACCCGCTCGACAATATCAAACAGTTCGATGTTGCAACGCCCGCAGGTCGGACAGGCGATAATCTCCGGCCCGCGGCGACGAATATCCAGCGCTTTCAGGATTTCGAATCCAACCCGCACCTCTTCCACCGGGTCACGGGTCAGGGAAACCCGGATGGTGTCACCGATGCCTTCGGCCAAAAGCATCCCAATTCCCAGAGCCGATTTGACGATGCCCGGATAAAGTGCTCCGGCTTCGGTTACGCCGACATGCAGCGGCAGGTCGGTTTTTGAAGACAGGAGCCGATAGGCCTCTACGGTGCGTTGAACATCGGAAGCTTTGAGGGAAATCTTTATCTGGTGAAAGTCTAAAGATTTTAACAATTCAACATGGCGCAACCCGCTTTCCACCATTCCGGCAGGTGTTACGCCATTATATTTTTTGAGAATATCTTTTTCAAGGGATCCTGAATTGACGCCGATGCGGATGGGGATATTAAAGTCTTTGGCACAGTCTACCACGGCTTTTACTTTTTTAATTCCGCCAATATTACCGGGATTCAATCTGAGCCCATCCGCCCCCGCTTTTGCGGCGGCAATCGCGAGCCGGTAGTTGAAATGGATGTCCGCAATCAGCGGGATATCGATCTGTTTTTTGATCGCCGCAAGGGCTTCAGCAGCGTCCTGGTCCGGAACGGCGACGCGCACAATTTCGCAGCCCGCTTCCTGGAGGCGCACAATTTGGGCAACGGTAGCGGCAATATCCTGGGTCGGTGTGTTGGTCATGGATTGCACCGCAATGGGTGCGGATCCGCCAATTTTTACCTTACCGACCGCTATCTGACGTGTTTTTTTTCGCTTGATTGAAGACACTTTCATAAAAATGCTTATTTTCTAAGAGTTCATTTTAAATCGACCGAATCGATATTTGGCGGCCGGGTGGCATGCGTCAGATTGCATTCATAAATAAAATTATGGTATGGTGCTTAAATTAACAGACACACAGTGATTATTCAAGTAAAATAGAACCTTAAAACGTCGCAACGCACAGGCCTGCCGGGTTGTTGCCGAACCGGTTCATACCGGCAGAACCGCCGCAAGCGCCTGTCATAAAACCCTAACCCTGCGGAGATCAAAATGACACGCCAAAAAGATCAGAAATTTGCCGACAAGCATAAACCGGACACCCCGGTAAATAAACGCATCAAAGACCATATTGCCCGCCAGGCCAAGAATAATGAACTTCCCTGTGCACTGGCTTTTAAAATCGCTGATGAACTAAATGTATCAGCGGCCGAAGTCGGGGAAACAGCAGATTTGCTGGAAATCATGCTGATAAAATGCCAGCTGGGATTGTTCGGCTATTCACCTGAAAAGAAGATTGTATCGCCCCAAGCACCGCAAGATCAGAATCTGGAAAGCGCCATTCAGGATTCGCTGGTTGACGGTAGTCTTTCCTGCAAAAGGGCCTGGGAGATTTCCCGCCGTTTTGAGGCCTCCAAAATGACTGTCAGCGCAGTGTGTGAGCACCTTAAAGTCAAAATAAAGCCCTGTCAGCTGGGGGCTTTTTGAAGCCACTTCTAAGTATTTTGCATTTAAGATTGTCTTTATTTGAGGCGATAATACCTATATACGCAAAGCCGGGCAATGGGCCTTGGAATTTAAATAACATATAAAAATATTTACAGATTTATTCAAACAGGATTCTGTTCAGTGATTTCATCGGCAGCCAATAATATTTTACGGGAAAAAACCGGTTTTCAGATAACCATCCTGATTATCTGGGGTGTTATCGGATATTATGTATTTAGCCCGGTGATCGATGCCTACAAATTTGTTACCCTGAAAAGAATCCAAAAAACCGGCGAGATAACGGTTGTTACCCGCAATACCGCTCAGAGTTATTATCTCTACCGGGATCAACCGATGGGCTTTGAGTACGAAATGGCCAAGGCCTTTGCAGAATACCTGGGCGCTCGCCTGCAGGTAACGGTTCTTGATAAGTGGGACGATATGGTTGCCGCTTTAAATGACGGATCGGCCGCGTTTATTGCCGCCAGTTCACCGATTATACCCAAATGGCAGCGCCAGGTCGCTTTTTCAGATGGATATATGGAAGTGGCCCAGCAAATCATTACCCACCGAAACAATACACCCATAAAAAAAGTCGAAGATCTTTCCGGTAAAACCATCGATGTCAGAAGAGACAGCGCCTATCAGCAGCGCCTGATGGAGTTAAAAGATCAGGGAATTGATCTGTCGATCCGGCTGCATGATGACCTGCCCACAGAAGAACTCATCCAGAAAGTGGCTGATGGTGAAATCAACTTCACGATCGCCAACAGCAACATCATTTTAATCAACCAGCATAGCTTCCCGGCGGCTGTCAGTACAGGTTCCATTAATGAGGGCATGCAGCTGGGCTGGGCGGTAAATCCACAATCGACCGAGCTACTCGATCGCATCAATGCGTTTTTTAAGCTGATCAAAAAAAGCGGTAAATTCGATGCGATTTATAATAAATACTATGGCAATATTAAGGACTTTAATTATGTGGATTTAAAGGCTTTTCATAGGAGGGTGAAAGCCAGGCTTTCCCGCTACAGCCCATTTATCAAGGTTGCCGCCAAGAAACACGGATTTGACTGGCGGCTCATTGCCGCTCAAATATATCAGGAGTCGCATTTGAATCCCTGGGCCAAAAGCACCGCAGGCGCAAGGGGCCTGATGCAAATTATGCCGGCGACCAGCAAAAGTCTGGGGGTCACCGATCTATTCGATCCGGTGCAAAACATAAATGCCGGCGTGCAGCATCTAAAAAACCTGTATGATCATTTCGACAAAGCCCAAGGTCAGGACCGGTTGTTGATCGCCCTGGCAGCCTATAATATCGGTCAGGGGCATATCCATGATGCCCGTAAACTCGCAAGAAAAAGAGGTCTCGACCCCAACAAATGGGATGCGCTGGCCAAAACGCTTCCGCTGTTAAGATACAGAAAATACTTTAAAAACACCAAGTACGGTTTTTGCCGGGGCAGTGAACCCGTCCGTTACATTAAACAAATTATGATCTATTACGACGTTTTAAGGAAGCAGGGTTTCGAGTACAAAACCACCCAGGCGAATGCGTAAATCCCCAAGTTCCAAGCACCAAATCACAAATAAATCTCAATTATCAATGGCCAAAGCCTCAGGCGTCAGATAGATACAGATGAAGGGGACGACTGTTTTCTGTCTTCTGTCATCTGACCTCTGTTCTCTGTTATCTGACACCTAGTACATCGCATTCACACCCACAAAGGGATTATGTTGCTTTTCGTGCCCGATGGTGGTTTCCGGGCCGTGACCGGTATATACCCGGACATCATCTCCCAGCGCAAACAATTTATTTTGAATGCTCGATTTCAGGGTCGCAAAATCCCCTCCCGGAAAATCGGTGCGTCCGATTGACCCGGCAAATAGCGTATCACCTACAAAGACATGACCATCGGTAAAAAGGGAGACACCGCCCGGGGTATGCCCGGGTGTGTGGATTACCTTCAGCGTTATTTGGCCGAATGTGATGGCATCGCCGTCATTTATGGTGCGGTCAGGGGGCGGCGAGTCTTCCGCTGAAAGGCCCCAGTTGGCGGCACTCGCAGATATTTTTTCCAGCATGGGTGCATCCAGCGGGTGAATTAAAATCGGTGCATTCGTGGCCATATGTATCCCTTTGTTGGCACTGACATGATCAAAATGTCCATGTGTATTGATGATGGCTTTGACATTCAAATCTGAATCGGCCACCGATTGAAGGATTCTATCAGCCTCATCGCCCGGATCGATAACCGCCGCTTCCAGGGTTTCTTTACAGCCGACAATAAAGCAATTTGCCATAATCGGACCCACCGGTAACATCTTGATAATCATCGCATCAGCCTCCAGTTTCGATTGAAGTGGGAAGTTGGAATGTAGAAGTCGGAATCAAAAAAGCAGTCCATGACTCAACGCAGGTCTCAAAAACCGTGTTTTATTTTCTGGACATCGTTTAACAAATTTCCGATATTCAGTACTCAATATACGCTATTCAGAAGAGTCGGTTGCGGCTTCAACCGGCTTTTCTATTTGAATTTCTCCTTTTTCGATGGCGATGCGGATGCTGTCAATAATGCCGTTGATAAATGCACCGGATTCTTCGGTGCCGAATTTTTTGCCGACATCGATGGCTTCATTGATGGAAACCTTTGGCGGAATATCATGGCAAAACAACATTTCAAAGACAGCAACTCGCATGATATTGCGATCCACGCCCGACATGCGATGGACTCTCCAGTTTTTGGAGAAACGCTCAATGAGGGTATCGATTTGCGGTTTGGCCTCCAATACGCCTGTTACCAGCTTGATAAAAAATGGCCGCACCTTTTGGGACGGGGTAAAATTCTCGCAGAAGCGCTCCAGCATCTGCGGTGAATTGCTGCGGCTGGCATCCATATAAAAGAGCGCCTGCATCGCCAGTTCTCGCGCTCTTCGGCGGGTTCCCATGACTAAAACTATCCCACTACTTCAAGCAGATTCGCCATTTCAACAGCAGCCATCGCCGCATTCCAGCCCTTGTTGCCGGCTTTGGTACCGGCGCGCTCGATGGCCTGCTCGATGGTATCGGCGGTGATGACACCGAAAATGATCGGCACTTCCGATTCCAAACTGACCTGCGCAATTCCTTTGGATACCTCAGCGCTCACATAATCAAAATGCGGGGTCGCGCCGCGGATGACGGCACCCAGGCAAATAATGGCATCATATCCCTTTTTCTTGGTCATTCTTTTTGCCACCAGCGGGATTTCAAATGAACCCGGAACCTTCACGATCTTAATATCGCTATCCTTGGCTCCGGAGCGCACCAGGGCATCAAGGGCACCGCTCAGAAGTTTTTCAGTAATAAAATCATTAAATCGGCTCACCACGATAGCAAACTTCTTGCCTTCTGCATTTAAATGAGCTTCGAGAGTCTTAGCCATAAAAGCTCCTTTCGGTTTAACGTATCGTTCAAATTGAAAACTGCCGGAACCGTGAGTAAACGAATAAATGTTATTGGCCGGCGCACGTCAGGGTGTGGCATCGACGTTCAATAAATGCCCCATCTTTAACTTCTTACATTCCAGATAACATTTATTGTGTTTATTGGCCGGAACTTCAATCGGAACCTGTTCAATAATACTCAGACCGTAGCCTTCAAGGCCTACCATTTTTTTCGGATTGTTGGTCATAAGACGCATCTTTCGAACCCCCAGATCCACCAGGATTTGAGCCCCGATACCGTAATTGCGCATGTCCGGTTTAAATCCAAGCTCTTCGTTGGCTTCAACGGTATCCAGCCCCTGGTCCTGTAAGGCATAGGCCTTGATTTTGTTAACAAGGCCAATACCGCGGCCCTCCTGACGAATATAAAGCAGAACACCGCTTCCTTCCGTTTCGATCATGGTCATGGCCTCACTCAGCTGCAAACCGCAATCGCATCGTAGGGAGCCGAAGATATCCCCGGTCAAGCACTCGGAGTGCACCCGCGCCAATACCGGTTTCTCGGGATCAATATCACCTTTAACCATGGCGATGTGCAATAAATTATCAATATCGTTTTCATAAACGATTGCTTTGAAATCACCGGCAATCGATGTGGGAATTATCGTTTCGGCCGCCCGGTGCACAAAGGATTCAGTCCGCAGCCGGTATTCAATCAAATCAGCAATGGTACAAATCCCGACACCGTGTTTTTTGCTGAACTTTTCCAGGGCCGGCATACGGGCCATGGTACCGTCTTCGTCCATTACCTCACATATAACCGCGGCGGGTTTCCGACCGGCCATCCGGGCAAGGTCCACCGATCCTTCGGTTTGACCGGCCCGAACGATTGACCCGCCCTCTTTTGCTCTTAACGGGAATATGTGCCCGGGTCGCACCAGATCCCGTGGCCGGCAATCGTCGGCTACGGCCGTCAAAATGGTCGTCGCGCGGTCTTGGGCTGAAATGCCGGTGGTCACGCCGCAGCGGGCCTCTATGGTCACCGTGAAACCGGTCCCAAAAGGGGAGGTATTGTTGTCGACCATCGGGGGCAGATCCAGGGAATCGCATTTTTCAGCGGTCATAGCCAGGCAAATAAGCCCTCTGCCGTGAGTTGCCATAAAATTGATGGCTTGCGGCGTCACACTTTCAGCCGCCATACAAAGATCGCCTTCGTTTTCCCGATCTTCATCATCCACCAGGATGACCATCTTGCCATCGCTGATATCACGGATGGCTTGATCAATTGTCAGAAGTGGCATGATTTATTTTTCTCCTAAATTTTTTTTATAAAAATCCCGATTTGGCCAGAAATTCCGCGTCAATACCGTGAGATTCATTCGCTTTTTTCGTGTTAGGCAACGCACCGGCCCGGGTAAAGCGTTCGACATACTTGCCAATCATATCGGTTTCAATGTTAACCAGATCCCCATTTTTTTTCATTCCAACGGTGGTCTTTTCGGCTGTATGCGGGATAATGCTGACCGTAATGTGTTCGGGTTCGCAGGCGTTAATCGTCAGACTGATGCCATCAATGGCGATGGATCCTTTGGGGATCATATAACGTGAAAGCGCCGCCGGCACGCCAATGCGAACTGTAACCGCATTTCCGACCCTTTTCCGTTCTTTGATGACACCGATGCCGTCTACATGTCCCAAAACCAGGTGCCCGTCAATACGGTCGGACAATCGCATTGCCCTTTCAAGGTTTACGCGGTCACCCTGCCTGGCCCCTGCAAAAGTGGACACTTCCAGCGTCTCGGGGGACAAATCCACTTCAAACCGTTTGAGGTTGATTTTCACAACCGTCAAACAGGCACCATTGACTGCAATACTATCACCGATCTTGGTCTGATCCAGCGGGTAGTCCGCATCAATGATCAGGCGCTTTCCCTGAGCGACAGGGCGCATCCCGCCAAGGGTACCCAAACCTTCAATGATCCCTGTAAACATATTATTGTCCGTCGTCCGTTGATCGTCGTCCCCGCACAGGTCATCCAGAAGCTATCTCAAAAATATGGATTAGGCGTAATAATCACCTCGCGTTGGGACGAACAGCCAAATTCAATATAATTATTATCTAGCAACATACAACTGACAAATGCCCACAAACACCTAACTGATATATGCTTCTATCATGACATCATCATCAAATCGTTGCAGATGAATATTCTGAACCCGGATGCAATCTTTCATCCGTTCCGGTCCCGGTCCCCGACACATCGGAATGCCGTCGTCGCCCCCCAGAATTTTAGGGGCATAAAAAAAGTAGACTTTATCAACGATACCACTGCTGAGTGCCGATGCAATAACACGACTGCCACCCTCGATCAAAAGACTGGTGATGTCCATTTGACCTAAACGGTCCAACAACGGCTGCATTTCAATACCCTCGTTTTTGGCCGGCAGTTCAATTATGCGCACCCCTTTTTTTTCAACCGCTCTTTTTTTACTTCCGGCCACCCTATTACCGGTGACAAGAATCGTATCAGAATTGGATTCCAGCTGCAATATTCTGGCATCAGGGGAGATGGATAGATGCGTATCAAGGACGATTCGAACAGGATCCCGGCCGGTGTCCGAATCCAGGCGGGTCGTTAAGCTCGGGTCGTCGGCGTGAATTGTTCCGATACCCACCAAAATGGCATCCACCGCATGTCGAAGTTGATGCACGAACCTGCGCGCCTTTTCCCCCGTCACCCACCTGGAATCACCGGTGCGGGTTGCAATACGTCCATCGAGGGTGGCGGCACATTTCAGAATCACGAAGGGTCGTTTTGTATGAACGTATTTTACAAAGGCTTCATTCAGTTTTTTAGCCGGTTCTTCACAAACCCCCGCAAGCACCTCAATGCCATGTGACTTTAAGAAAGCAGCCCCTCCACCGGCTTTGGTATTGGGATCCTCCATAGCAAAGACCACCCGCCTGATACCTGCCTCCAGTATCTTGCGGGTGCATGGCGGTGTCCTGCCGGTATGATTGCAAGGCTCTAGATTGACGTAAAGGGTGGCGCCTTTGGTCTGAGAGCCGGCATCTTCAATGGCATTAACTTCAGCATGCGCAAGACCAATGGATTGATGGTATCCGCTACCTTTCACTTTACCATCTTTGACAACCACAGCACCGACCATCGGATTCGGTGAGGTATAGCCCTGCCCCTTCTTGGCAAGGTCTAAAGCCATCTTCATGAAATATTCGTCATCCATGGCTATCTTTCAGATGTCAGAAGACAGAAGTCAGATGATTGACCACAGATATCGTGGTTAAAATATTTAAACCATCGCATAGATTTCTGTTTTCTGTCCTCTGTTTTCTGACATCTGAACTACTGTTCCTGTTTACTCAGCAGGGTTTTTAGCTCAGAGACAAAATCGTTGACATCTTTAAATTCCCGATAAACCGAGGCAAACCGAACATAGGCCACATCGTCAAGCTCATGCAGCATCGTCATGATCTTTTCCCCGAGAAATGAAGCCGGTATTTCCTTTTCCCCGGTTTCTCTTAAATCCCGTTCCAGATCATCTATAAATTCTTCAATCACGTTTATGCTGATGTTTCGCTTCTGGCAGGCCTTCTTCATCCCTGAACGTACTTTTTCTCTATTAAATACTTCCCGCCGGCCGTCTTTTTTAACGATCATAATCGGAATTTCTTCAATATGCTCGTAAGTTGTAAACCGGCGGCTGCATACGATGCATTCCCGACGTCTGCGAATAACGCTGGCATCTTTGCTCAGCCTGGAATCGATGACTTTGTTGTCAATTTCTCCACAATAAGGACACTTCATGAGCCTTCTCCCTGCTGCTGAATTTCAAGATGTATGAGTTTTATTTCGGCTTCCTGTAACATGTCTTGCGACAGTTCATCCGCATAGCCCGAGTGGTAATAGATCGCTTTAATACCTGCATTGATAATCATCTTAGCACAGATGGAACAGGGCAAATTCGTACAAAACAAACTGGCACCCTTCAACGAAACGCCATGATAAGCTGCTTGAATGATCGCATTTTGTTCCGCATGGATACCCCGGCACAATTCATGCATTTTGCCGGATTCAATGTTTCGCTTCTCCCGCAGACATCCAACCTCAGCACAGTGGCGAACACCGGAGGGGGCTCCGTTATAACCGGTCGAAAGGACCCGTTTGTCTTTTACAATAATTGCGCCGACGGATCGTCTGAGACAAGTTGAACGCTTGGCGACGAGCAGCGCGATATCCATGAAATAATCTTCCCATGAAGGTCGTTGATCGACAGGTACCATGAAATTAACCGCTTCCGCAAATGGGTTCTATCATAACAAAAAACAGCGCATAAGATGCGCATGAAAAAGGTTAACTTTTGATAATATATTCCAAACGATATTACCGCAAGAAAAAAAACGGCAAGACCGGAATCAGCCTTGCCTCTCAAATTAATTGGCCACATTCACACCCGGAGACAGTCATCAGAAGACAGAGGTCAGATGAAAAAGCTGGAATATGAATATCAAAGGCGCTTATCAATCGGTATATTTTTTCAAAATCAAGGTCGCATTGGTACCGCCAAAGCCAAAAGAGTTGGTCATAGCCACATTAACCGTGGCCTGGCGAGCGGTATTGGCCACATAGTCCAGGTCACACTCTTCGGCCATATTTTCATAATTGATGGTCGGTGGCATGATGTCGTGATACACACTGAGCGCGGTAAACACCGTCTCAATCCCGCCGGCGCCACCCAGCAGATGGCCGGTCATCGATTTGGTGGAACTGATCGCCAACTTGTAAGCATGGTCTTTGAATACCGTTTTTACCGCCCGGGATTCATATAAATCGTTGAGTTCGGTGGAGGTCCCATGGGCATTGATATAGTCCACGTCCGCATAGCCGATACCGGCATCATCTATGGCTGCCTGCATGCAACGCACCGCACCGTCACCATCCGGACACGGGGAGGTCATATGATAGCCGTCTCCGGTTAACCCGAATCCTGCAACCTCGGCATAAATTTTTGCTCCCCTTTCAAGGGCATAATCAAGGGCTTCAAGGATCAAGATGCCGCAGCCCTCGCCAATCACAAAGCCGTCCCGATCACGATCAAAAGGTCTCGAGGCTCTTTCGGGTTCATCGTTGCGCGTAGATAAGGCTTTCATGGCATTAAAACCGGCCACGGCGGTCGCCGATACAACCGCCTCGGTTCCGCCGGTAATCATGGCATCGGCCATACCCGTTTGAACCATTTTAAAAGAATCCCCGACTGCATGGGCACCGGCGGCACAGGCGGTGGCAATTGACAGATTCGGTCCTTTGGCTCCAAAATGGATCGAAATCATTCCCGGCGCCATGTTACCGATCATCATCGGAATGAAAAATGGACTGACTCTTTTGGGTCCCCTGGTCGCCACGTTGAGAATCGTACTCTCCATAATTCCAAGACCGCCCAAACCGCAACCGGTAACAACCCCAATCCGGTTTGAATTGTTGCTGTTAATTTTCAGACCGGCATCCTCCAGCGCCATACGCGTTGAAGCCATTGCATACGAAATAAAAAGCTCATTTCGCTTGGCCTCTTTTCTGGGCATAAAATCCTCGGCGTTAAAGCCCTTCACTTCAGCGGCTATCCGGGTCTGATGGGGCGATGCATCAAATTTCGTTATCTCAGTTATACCTGATTTCCCGGCACAAAGAGCGCTCCAAGTCTCATCGATACCGATCCCCAATGGCGTTATTAAACCCATCCCTGTAACAGCGACTCGCCTTTTCAAAAGACCTCCTGTTCAAATGGTTAAGTTACTATCAAGACGCGTGTCTAAAAAATTTTAATTCCCCAATCCCTTGCTTCGAAGACGCTTAAAACGAATTCAACCCCATCACCGAAAGGGATCGCGGTTCGCGCTTCAAAACTTGCCAATACTGAATGCTGACATTTCGATCTTGACTGCCCGACAGGACAATCCCAGGCATGACCGCCTGGGAATAAAATCTCCAGGCACGGTTATACGGTTTCATTCCCGTTAACTGTCTGGAAAAATTAGGAAATTATCGGCTTACTGTTTGTTAATATAATCAATGGCATCCTGGACGGTTGCAATTTGCTCGGCATCCTCATCTGAAATGTCGGTATCAAACTCCTCTTCCATAGACATAATCAGCTCAACAAGATCAAGTGAATCTGCTCCCAAATCATCAACAAATGAAGCTTCGGGGACAACTTCTGCCAAATCAACACTCAGTTTTTCAGCAATGATCTTTTTTACTTGCTCCTCAACAGACATTGGCTTTTCCTCCTTACCCGGTCAAAAATAATTCTAATTAAAAGTTCAGATCAAAAAATAATCGGCTAATTATTACGTTATTGGTTTTAAAACGGTCAGGTTATTGTTAATAGACCTCCAAAAAGCGGATTCAAAAGTTTAGATCGCGCCAAAGAGCAAGGCGCGCTCAGATCAAAAAGCGGAGCGTACACGCTAGTACGTGAGCATTTTTGGGCTGAGCGCAACGCGGCTATTTGGTGCGAGATGAATTTTTGAATCCGCTTTTACATGTACATGCCTCCGGTGACGTGTATCACCTGCCCGGTGATATACGCTGCCTGGTCTGAAGCCAGAAAGGTTATGGCATCGGCCACATCCTGGGGCGTCCCGGCTCTTTGCAAGGGTACCATACTGAGCATGGCCTCTTTAACTTTATCAGACAGCACGGCTGTCATATCGGTTTCAATATAGCCAGGCGCGACAGCGTTTACCGTAATGCCTCTGCCGCCGAGTTCCCTGGCCACCGTTTTGGTAAGACCGATCATCCCGGCTTTTGAGGCCACATAATTTGCCTGCCCGGGGTTGCCCATAACCCCTACCACCGAGGCCAGATTGATAATCCTGCCCGAACGCTGCTTGACCATTATTTTAGAAACTGACTTGATGCAGTTAAATGCGCTTTTAAGATTGACGCTGATCACCGCGTCCCAGTCCTCTTCTTTCATGCGCATGATCAGACCGTCGCGCGTAATCCCGGCATTGTTTACCAGCACGTCAATTTGCCCGTATCTGTCAAAGACAGCTTCCACCCAGCTTGACACAGCCGCACCGCTGGCAACGTCTACCTGTTCAAAAGAGGCTTCGGGCCCCAGTGCACTGGCTGCGGCTTGGCCCGCTTCCGGATTAACGTCGCAAATCGCAACCCTAGCGCCTTCCCCGGCAAAGTTTTCGGCGGTGACCCGACCGATTCCCGCCGCCCCTCCGGTAACCATGACCACTTTGTTTTCAAATCGCAATTTGGCCTCCTTTTACGCCGTCTTAATTGAGCAATAAACGCTCAATTAGAACGATCAAATATAACGTCAGCTGCACGGTCCATGTCCGCGACGATGTTCTGGTAGCTGTCTGCCAGTGCTGCGTGGGAGGTTTCCGCCAGAAAGGCTGATATCTGTTCCGGATCAAAAACGCCGGAACCCATCAGGATTTTTAAGATATTTCCGGATACCAGTTGGGCAATTTCATGCGCGAACAATCGCGAGAAAAGGCATGTTTTTTCGGCTTCCGGATTATTTCCAGCACTTAGAGCAGCCGCCTCCTGCGCCAGGCTGGCCCCCACCTCCACATGCATCATCATATCGGCCAGCGCAAACATGATGTACTGTTCACGGGTCAGTCGATTATCATTAACCAAAAAAGTAGTTTTATTTAATGCGCGCGCTGCCAGACCAATATGACGGCAGCCGGCATCGCCGCACTGTTCTTGAAGTTTATCCATCTTTTCGGCCAAACCGTCATAATAAGCCCCTTTTGTTTTACGTGTCTTTTTCCAGCGAAAAGTGCTGATGATGTTTTGCTGGATTTCACTGGTACCCTCGTAGATGCAGGTAATCTTGACATCTCTTTTTATTTTTTCGACGCCATATTCGGTGATATAACCGTATCCGCCCAGCGCCTGCATGGCATCATCGGCAGCCTTGTTAGCGGATTCGGTTGCAAAAAGCTTGGCAATGGAACCCTCGACTTCAAGGTCCTGCTCGCCGGCATCCAATCTCGTGGCCACCTCATCAATATAAGTCGCGGCCGCTTTCAGCCGAACGGCATGCGGCACCACCAGCTTGTGGGTGTAGCCCTGTTTTTCCGATAGCGGTGTTTTAAATTGAATCCGTTCTTTGGCATACGGAATGACGATATCCAGAGCAGCTTCCCCGCCGCCAAGCGCCATGGATGCCACCATCAGCCGGGTATACCCGAATACCTTACTGGCCTGTTTGAGCCCCTGCCCGGTGACACCGCCGATGACGTTTTCCACCGGCACAAAAACATCGGTAAATGTCAGCGGCGAGGTATTTGATGCCCGAATGCCATGTTTTTCTTCACCTTTTCCGCGATTATAGCCTTCGGTGTCTTTTTCAATGATAAAAAAGGTGGCCCCCTCTGGAGTGTTGGCCAGCAGGGTGATGAATTCTGCGTATCCACCCGTGGAAATAAATTGTTTGGCGCCGTTTATCTTATATCCGGTGATTTCTCCGGAATCATTTAAAACCGGCTCCGCCTTGGTTTTTATAGAAGCCACATTACTGCCGGCGTCCGGTTCGGTGACCGCATATGCCACAAGCGCCTCTCCGGCGGCAATTTTGCCGAGCCATTTTTGCTTTTGTTCTTCGGTGCCCCCGACGATGATCGGGTCGGCACCCAGCTGAATTGCAAAAAACGCTGTGGTGATGCCCAGACATATCTTGGCCATCTCACGGGTAATGGCACAGCTGTCGCGCGCACCGCCGCCTAAACCGCCATATTCCTCAGGGATCATCAAAAGCTGCAGCCCAATCTCCGGACCCAGCATTTCGCGGATGGTCTCTTCGGGAAAGATTTCCTCGCGATCATATTCAGAAATTTTTTCCGGCGTCAGAAGCCGCTTTTTAAGTTGCCCCACCGTATCCAGAACCATCTGCCTGGATTCTTGATCCAATCCGTATAAACCGCTTTCTGTGGATATCGTGTTTGAAGCCATTGGGTATATCCTTATTGATTATGTCGGGTGATGGAATGTAAGATTAGTCTTCTTCGGTTTCGACAACCTTGCGGCCCCTATAATAACCACAACTGGGGCAAGCATGGTGCGGGAGGGTGGCTTCACCACACTCCGGACAAGTTGACACGTTGAGTGCAGCCGTTTTCTGGTGGGTCCGTCGTTTATCGCGCTTTGATTTTGATTTTTTCCGCTTTGGCACAGCCATGAGTAATCTCCTAAATATCTGAATTTAATATATATATTTATTAAAACGACTTGGATTTAAGGGTGCGCATCTAGTAATTTATCTTGAAAGAATTGTCAAGGGTTTTCCGCGATTTTATCCGATATGTTCTCTTGTACTCGGCAATCTTCTGTGTTATGGAAATCTACCGCATCGGCGGCAACTTACATATCTATTCAACTATTTAGAATTATTATAATTTTATAAAAATGCGGCAGGATCTATAGTACATTTTAGATTATATTTTCTCTATTATTAGCAGATCGTAGCGAATGGACGGCTAGCTTGCAAGAATTCTTGTGAAGTTAAGTTTACTTATTTAATTGTAAGTTTAGATAATTGTGTCTATATTAACGCATATTGTTAATTTGTCAAGATATCATAATCTTATAAGAATAAATCCATATTTTAGGTGGCAAACATTACTAAACGGTTTACTTGTAAAATGACCTGGAAAACTTTACAGAAGGTGATGGGTAAAAACTAATGGAACTAAAAAATGAAATGATAGTGACGCGATTTCCGCCTAGCCCTACCGGCTATCTTCATGTCGGCAATGCCCGTACCGCTATTTTTAACTGGCTGTACGCCCGTCGCATGAAAGGAAAATTTATCTTACGCATAGAGGACACAGATACCGAGCGCTCAACCCAGGAAGCCATTGATGTAATTTTTGAAGCACTTGAATGGTTGGGCATTGATTGGGATGAGGGGCCCTACTATCAAACCCAGCGCCTGGAAATATACAATAGCTATTTAGAACGCCTCATCGATTCAGGCCAGGCTTACTATTGTACCTGTTTACCCGAGGAGATTGAGGCGATGCGCCAAAAGGCCATGGCTACCGGCGGCAAACCACGATACGACGGTACCTGTCGCGACAAGGGACTATCGAAAACGCCAGGGGCGGTGATCCGGTTTAAAGCGCCTTTGAGCGGAACAACGGTGGTTGAAGACGTGATCAAAGGCAACATCGTATTTCAAAACGATGAACTGGATGATTTTATTCTGTGCCGCAGCGACGGTATTCCCACCTATAACTATGCAGTGGTTATTGACGATATCAGCATGCAGATCAACACTGTTATCCGCGGCGATGATCACGTCATGAATACCCCCAAACAGATACTTATTTATAACGCCCTGGATTTCCCGTTACCGGTATTCGGCCATGTCCCCATGGTCCTGGGGACCGACAAAAGCCGCTTCAGCAAACGCCATGGCGCCGTATCCGTATCGGCTTACCGGGACATGGGTTATCTGCCGGATGCGATGCTCAACTATCTGGTCCGGCTGGGCTGGTCTCACGGCGATCAGGAATTTTTCACCCGCAAGGAGCTGATCGAGGTGTTTGACCTGGAACACATCGGCCGTTCCGCCGGGGTTTTCGATCCGGAAAAGCTCTTATCCCTCAATGCGGATCATATTCGCGCCACTCCCCCTGAAAATCTCGTCGAGCCCCTTAAGCCCTTTTTACAAAGATGCGGTATAGAGACAGAGAACAGCGATCTTCTGATCAAGGTTATTGAGACCCTGCATGCCCGCAGCAAAACCCTGGCAGAAATGGCTGAAAGCGCTTTGTTTTATTTTGCAGATGACATCGAATATGAGGAGAAGGCCGCCAGGAAATTTTTAAAACCGGCTGTGCTCGAAGCAATGCAATTCCTGTTGTCGCAATTTGAAACCCTGGAATCTTTTTCTGAAGAAAACCTGGAAACAGCCTTTAAGGCCGTCATGGACCAGACCGGACTGAAACTGGGCAAAATAGCCCAGCCCGTGCGCGTGGCATTAACCGGAAAAACCGCCAGCCCTGGTATCTTTGAAGTGACCGCCATCATTGGCAAAGAAAAGGTGATTACGAGACTGAACAAAGCCATTCGGTATATTGAAGAACGGCCTCAATAAAAGGGCTTCAGTTGTCAGTGTTCAGAGGACCGAGGTCTGGCGACAGAAGACAGATGATAAAAGTTGGAAGAGGACGGATCCTATCTGACTTGTGTTTTCTGTATCTAGTCTGTGGCTAATCCGAATGAGAAAAATAGACTTGACTGCGCTCATACCTGTATGTATTAATTATACATTACACTGAGGGATCGTCTAGCGGCAGGACGACGGGTTCTGGCCCCGTTAACCCAGGTTCGAATCCTGGTCCCTCAGCCCGAACCAGTCGATTTTTCGAA